>OGZX01002430.1_pt1 | contig 14981 bp, 7 predicted proteins | sample 1576881 | NCBI WGS metagenome assembly OGZX01 (sample SAMEA3541542, study PRJEB24748) | human gut metagenome | biome: human gut; feature: human-associated habitat; material: faeces | place: China | collected 2012
AATCTTTATTAACCGTCAGCTGAAGCAGACGGCAAAAGAGAGCCTGCGGCACGAGGTAAACCTCGTTTGTTGAGACACTGATAAATCGTCATTTATCTTTATATCTCTCTTCCAACATCTCTATGTCGGATTCGATTTGTTTCACCTCTTGTTCCTTCATTTGTATATCACGCAAGGTTTGCCGGTGCTGCCGTACAGGCTGCAATGCCATCCGTTCCTTCTCATAATGTGATTTCTCGGCTTGCCGGATCATCATGTCCAAATCCTTGGCCACATTTTCCGGAATTTCCGTCTTTACGCCGTTGCGGATGATGTAGCTGCCGGCGTAAGGATTAAAATCTTCTTCCTGCTTATGATCTCCTTTGTTCAAAAATAAGAACAACAACAAAGAAGCGGCCACAGCGGTACCTATCCATAACCACTTTTTGTAAAAAGGGACTTTGTGGACCGGCTTTGCAGGGTTCGCCTCCTCCACTTCGCGGGCGATTCCGGTTTCAAAATAACCGAACACCGGTTTGTAGGGCTTCAAATGTTCCGGCAAGTCCGGACGGGCGAAGAAAGCATACAGCTCCTGCTCCTCGGCATTAGAAGTTTCTCCTTCGAAGAAACGCTCCAACAAACTTTCGATATATGTATATTCGTCTGATTTCATCCTGTTACATTTTTAAGAATAGTTCCTTGACTCTTTTACGTGCCCGCGAGAGGTTCACCCGGACAGCTTCCGGCGTACTGCCCGTCAGTTCGGCAATCTCCTTCACTTCGAAACCATCTACATGTTTCATCCGGAGTATCGTCTGCTGCAATCCGGGCAGTTGTTCCATAATGCCCATGACATGGCTCACACTGTCTTTCTGCTCCAGCGCAGTGTATGGATTATCGTCTGCGGTGATAATTGCCGAATCGGACAACTTCTCCTGCCTGTACTGGAAAGAACGAAGACGGTTCAGGCAAAGATGCTTGGTGATCTGCACGGCAAGGGCCTCCACACTGTCGTAACGCTCCAGCTCCTCGCGGATGTACCACAGCTTGAGAAAAACTTCCTGCACGATATCTTCCACATCCTGCGGGTCGTCCAGCAAGCGACGGGCACATCCCGACAACTTCCCCCTGAGTGGTACGACTTCTATTTTAAACTGTTCTTGTTCCATTCTATCAATAAGACACGCAACTTAGACAAACATAACATGGATAATGTGCCAATTTATTAATATGCCAATGTGCCAATGAAATAAAAGACGATTCACAGAGATGAGGTCTTTTATTCCATTGGCACATTTAGCGAGGCGCCACATTGGCAAATTGGCGAATTATTCTGACTTAATGCTCTTCACCGGATTCTCGTTCGCCACATACCAGGAACGAAGGACGACACAGAACCCGATCACAATCAGCAAGGCAAGGCCTCCCAATATAAAGATAAAGACATTCAACGAGATCTTTTCCGGGAAATTTTCCAGCCACTTATCACCAGCCAGATAGGTCCCGATCAGGCCGATGATAACAGCCGGCGTACCGATACGGACAATGTTGCCGAGCAGCAATCTCAACACATCAATAGCCGTCGCCCCGTTGACCTTGCGGATAGCAATCTCCTTGCTCCTCCGGCGTATCTCATCGGAGACATATCCGACAAGCCCCATCAGCGTAATCAGCAACATGAATACAGCCGCCACCGCTACGGAATTACGGAACCGCTCGGTGTCGCGATAGGATTCATGTATCTTGTCGCGATAGGTGGTCAAAACGATATCCTGCTCCGGAAGCAGTTCCCGAAGGCGGTTTTCGAGCATCGAGAAAGACGCGGGCGACATCTCACGAAGGCGTACGTTTATGGATAAAGAATTCCAGTCACTTCCGATACCGACAATGATCACCGGTGTCTGCGGAACGAATATGGAACCGACAATGAAATCATCGAGCACGCCGGTAATCACGATGTCAAACAGATGCGGGCATTTATAGACTTTCCCGATCGCATTGTCGTCCCAGCGCAAAAGTTCAAGGAACTTCCGGTTAACCAGAGCCGGGGTCGGCTCGGCCATAAAGGAAGGAATGTTCGTTCCCTGCACAAGGCTCAATCCTAATGTGCTCACATAGCTGGAATCAGCGAATTGGAAGCGCAGTGTAGCCAATGCCTCTTGTGTTTCCGGATCGATCAGGGGCGTACCGCTGAAAAAATTGCAGATCAAGTAACTGGCAAAACTGACATTCTCTATCTCCGGGGAACGCATCAACTCCGTTCTTACCATCTGCTGACGCTCGGAAGGAATACTGTCAAGATCACAATAGACAATATTATCCGGATGATAACCGAGGTCCTTATTCAAGACCTTATTATATTGCAGCAGGATGATCGCCAGGAAAGTCAGCATAAAGGCCGCACAAGCAATCTGCACGCCTAACAACCCTTGTTTCCATCCGCGTTTGCTGTAATTATAAAAACGGAATGCCTGCGTCACAGGAATAGCCGAAAAGATACGTGCCGGTACAACACCTGAAAGCAGGACTACCAAGAAGACCAATCCTAACGATACCAGCAACTGCCGCCCGGCAAAAAGCGAACCCAACGTCACTCCCATCAGATCCGTAATCAGACCTCCCGAAACCAAAACCAGCAGAGCCGTACAAACCAACGAGATCAGGATCAGGATTACCGTTTCGGACAGATTCATCACGAAGATATTACCGGAACTGGCTCCGTTACTTTTATAAATCGCCATCGTACGGGCACGGGTAGCCAAAGACGAGATAGACATCATCACATAGTTCAGCGAGACAGCCACTAAGATCAACGTTGCCAAAAGCGAGAGGACGAGCAAGGTCAACTTTGTTTCCTTATTATCGGTATGCAAAGTCGTAAGCGGTTTCAGATAGCAGTCGAAAGCATAGCCGCCTTTCTCCATGGCTACACGGTCCATGTGGCGGGCCAGCATGTCGGGTATGGCTTGTTCATTAATCGCCTTTACGTCGACACCTGCCTGCATGCGGACATACCCTTTATAGCCGTCTCCCCCGTTCCAACTGTTGCGGCTGTTATTGGCAATCGAGTAGATCAGATTAAAATCGAGGTGTGAGTTTTCCGGCACATCCTCAAATGTCCCGACCACAGTCAGGGTTCCTTTATGGGCTTTATCATTGAATAATGTCTTCCCTATCGGGTCCTGTCCTTTGAAGATTCGTTTGGCAAGCGATTCAGAAAGGAATACGTTTCCGCCCGTCTTCAAACCCATCTCACTGCCGGAAAAGATCTTGAAAGGAAGCGTCTTGAAGAACATCGTATCAGCATAGATCGTCTTAACGGAATAACGGTCTTCACCTTCAAAAATAACCCGTTCGCCACTTTCGAGAAGAGAGGTCCCGGCAATAGCTCCCGGTATTTCGAGCGGCATCGTCGGAGCCACCGGCTGAAAGGTGAAAGCGTAATCGTTCGATTTAGCCTCGGCCGACCCTACCCCTGTCGTATATACAGTTTGTACCTGATAAATATTCTCCGCCTCCGGCAAGAATTTATCATAACTTAAATCGAATGCGATACGGGCAAACAGAACCAAACCGATTGTTAAGCCCAACGTCAGGGTAAAAACCTTTATCAGGTTATTACCCCAGGCGGTTTTCAAATAGCTGACTGCGTAAAATAATTGTTTCATGATATAACATATTTCTATAAACAAGACACCCGTACCGGACAAACGTAACATCTCCTCCCTTTAATTATTCCGACTTAAGACTGTTTACCGGATTTGCATTCGCCACAACCCATGCGCGGCAAAGGACGCAAACAACAATCAACAGATAGACAAACAACGCCCCCGCCAGGAACATAAAGAATCCGAGAGAAGCCTTTCCGGAAAATTGTTTCAGCCAGCCGGTCCCGGAATAATAGGCGATTGCTATACCGATCACGATAGCCGGGATCGCGATATAAGAAATATCTTTGGAAATCATTTTCAGAATGCTCCATGCCGAGGCCCCGTTCACCTTACGGATCGCGATCTCGCGTCCGCGGCGGTTCGTCTCATCGCTGGTATATCCCAACAGACCGATCAGCGCAATGATCAAAGTCACGATACCTCCGATCATAACCGAGTCGCGGAACGTACGGGAATCCTTGTACATCTCTATCATATCCATATAGTAGGCAGTCACATTGACGCTACGGTCCGGCATGAGGTTTTCCAGCAGTTCCTGCGCTTTCTTTATATTTTCGGGTGACATCTCACGGAATTTAATCAGGATTTTCGGTGCATACTTGTCATAGAACACCACTGCCGGGCGTAAATCCGGATTACCGGTACTTTCAATGCATATATCTTCAAACACACCGCAGATCGTAAACGGCTCCCCGTTCTGGCTGTGCTCCGTTACGACGATACTTTTGCCCACGGCGCTGCCTGTCCAGCCTGCCACCTTCTCCATTTTCTTTACGAAAGAACGGCTGACCATCACCTTATCTTTGGCCGAACCGTCCGAACGGAAGACTTCGCCATCGATAACCGGAATCTCCATCAAAGAGAAATAATCATCTTTTACCCAATACATATCGGCGATGTTGAACAACTCGCGGTCATCACCGGGAAGCAAGATATTATTCCCCGACATCCCCGAAATCGGCAAGTCGTAGCAAGCTGAGACCTGATCCACTTCAGGCATCTTGCGCAGTTCGTCGATCGCCATATTGCGAACCGATTCCTTCGCTCCCTGCGTATCACAATAGACCAGTTTGTCGTATGCATATCCCGGACTGACGTTCACCATATAATCATATTGCTTGTTGATGACAGACAAAAGCGCCACCAGATAAGCAGTCGCCACAAACTGTATAAACAACAGGCAGAGCTTCCAGTAACGGCGCGACTCCTTAAAATTACGGAATGCGGCGGCAACCGGAATACGCAGGAATATATAGGTCGGAATTAACGCGGTAATAAAGAAGATCACCACACAAATGCCCGCTAAAACCATAATTGTCTGCATAGAGAACAAGGCACCTAACGAAGCGCCCAGCAGTTCTTCCACCTTTCCCCGGAACAGGATAACGAGGAAAGCCGCAAGCAGAAGGGATATCAGCATGTGCAGGCAAGTCTCCGACATAATCATGCCGAACAGATTCTTGTCGGAAGCGCCATAACATTTATGGACAGCCACCTCCTTCGTCCGGTTAATCAACGTAGAGATCACAATCAGGACATAATTCATGGCCGCCGTCAGGATAAGTACGAAGGCAAGCAGCATCAGCAGGGAGTTCATGCTCTTCACCTCACTGTTGTTACTATGCATATCCATCAACGGAACCAGACTGTAAGTCAGGTCGACACCGGATTTTTTCACCTCCTCCAGGTCACAGTGCCGTCCCTGCATCTCGCGGATCGCTGTTGTCAGGCTCTCCGGGTCTGTGCCGGGATAGAGTTTCACATATCCTAAATAGCGGTCGTTCCCCAGCCAGTTTTCCCGGCTCCATTTATTCATACCTTCCAGGGAAGCGACAACTTCAAAACGCAAATGAGAGTTTTCAGGTACATCTTCAAACACGCCGCCAACCGTATAGGTTTGTCCCGGACTGGATTCAAACTCGAACTTCTGCCCCATCGAACTTTCCACGCCACCAAGCAAATTGGCTATGCGGTGTGAAATCATCACATATCCCGGACGCGCCAGCGTCTCTTTCGGATTACCGATCAGGATCGGACGGGGAAGCAAATCGAATACGTTCGTATCGCCCATTACGACGTAACGTGCGGAATAACGGTTCTTATCTGCAGTTCTGAATAACTCTTTGTCACCTCCGATGTATGTCAGGCGGGTAGCCTTCTCCACTTCCGGAATCTCAGCCTGCATGCCCGGAGCGACACCACCGCTTACCTGCGGATAGGTCTTATATTCATTATCCCGGATGACATTCTCATGTAACCGGTAAATACGGTCGCTGTCAGGATAGAACTTATCGTAAGAACTTTCAAAACAGACTTTGGATATAAGGACAAGCCCCATTGCCAATCCAACCCCCAATGACAGAATCTTAATCCCATTACTACGCCCTTTTTTCAAAAGCGAGCGTATTGCTATGTTCCAGTTTCTCATATCTTGTATTTTATTATTTCCTGAACAGAAAGATTCAAAAAACGTGCCAAAACAGCTAACTAATTAAAATACAAGAATATGCAAACCTGCTAATTTCCGGATAGTGTCCAATTATTTGACAATGGTGTATAAATATTAGACACTATTCCGATTTCAGGCTGTTCACCGGATCGTCGTTCGCCGCGTCCCAGGTACGGTAGATAATACATCCGACTACAACCAGGCTGACAAACAGCCCTCCGGAAATAAACATCCAGGGACTAAGCGGTATCTTCTCTACGAATTGCTGTAGCCAACGTTCTGCCACAAAATAGGATACGGCACACCCTATTATGATAGCAGGCAAGGCAAGCCATAAAATATCGGTCAGGAATATGCTCAATATATCTTTTAAGGTCGCCCCGTTCACCTTCCGGATAGCCAGTTCTTTACGGCGGCGGTTCACTTCATCGTTCGTATAACCGATCAATCCGATCATGGAGATAAGCAGCGTGATAATACCGCCGATCAGGACCTGATCCCTGAACTTCCGGGAACTGCTGTACAAGTTTACCATCTCGACCGAATAAAGCGAAAGCCTCGGGTCCCTATCCGGCATAAGTTCCTGTAACTTGTCATTTACTCTTTCCACGGCCTCCGGAGTCACCTGGTGGAATTTGACGTGCAGGTAGGTCAGAGGACGCTGCCGGTAGAACAAAATAGAAGGACGGTCATCCTGGCTGATAAGTGTCCCGATACGATAATTTTCATATACCCCGCAAATGGTATAATACTTAGAGTCATAATGGTCATGTTCCGAAATATAAATAGATTTACCGACCGGGCCGTCAGACCAGTCCGTAAACTCTTTCATCTTTTCAACAAAAGCGCGATTCACCATTACTTCATCCGATTTCGAAACATTCTCCGTAAACGAACGTCCTTCGATGACTGGAATTTCCATCAGTTTCAGGAAACCATTGCCCACCCAATACTGGTCTGCGATATTAAAGAGTTCTTTACCCGATTCGGGCAAGGCGATATTGTTGCCGGACATACTATCCCACAAAGGTAATGCATACGAAGTTGTGACCGCCTCCACTTCCGGAATACGCATCAGCTCGTCCAACATCTTGTAACGGGTCGTCGAATCGGTCCCCGATATGCTGCAATAAGCGAGGCGATCATAGGAATAACCCGGATTACTGTTCACCATAAAGATGTGTTGACGTCCCACAATGAGCAGCAGCGTCACCAGAAAACCGGCTGCAATAAACTGAAGGAACAGCAGGCCGAGCTTCCAGACGCGACGGCTCTCACGGAAATTGCGGAAAGCGGCAGCCACTGGAATACGCGCAAACAAAGCCCCCGGCACAAATCCCGTCACCAGAAAAACAACCACGCATACGGCCAGCAGGATCAACGCCCCTTTCGACAGCAGCAGCCCTTCGACAGAAACATCCAGCAAATCGTGTATCATATCCCGGCCCAGGAAAATCAGAAAGACAGCCAAGACAATCGAACAAACCATGTGTACCAGCGTTTCGGACATCATCATATTGTGGATATTCCCTTCCGAAGCCCCATAAGATTTATGTACGGCAATCTCTTTCGTCCGGTTCACAATCGAAGAAATAGCAATCAGGATATAATTCATCACAGCCGTAAACAACAAGGCTAAGGCCAGGATAGCCAGCATCATAACCATGCTTTTTACCTCATCCGTTTTCTTGTGCAAATCAAGAATCGGTTTCAAGGTATAGGTCAGTTCCATCCCCGCTTTCCTCATCACCTCGGCATCCTGGTGGCGAAGCGCCATATCGTGTATGGCCGGCGTAAGACTTTCGGCAGCAACACCCGGCATCAGGCGTACATAGCCCTTATAGCGATCATTACCCAACCAGTTGTTCAAACTCTCCTTATCCATTCCAGCCATGGAAACCAGCATGTCATAACGCAGGCTGGCATTCTCCGGTATATCTTCGAACACACCTCCGATCGTCACTTCCAACCCAGGATTCTCATCGGGAATAATCGTCATCCCCTCAACCTTCCCGATCCCGCCCATCTTCTCCGCCAAAGAACGGGAAACCATGGCATACCAGGGTTTAGCCAATATCTCTTTCGGATTACCGGACAGGATAGGACGTGGAAACAGATCAAACACATTACTATCCGCCATCATGATAAAACGAGCCGAGTAACGCTCTTTATCAGGGGTTGTAAACAAGGTGTTATCCCCTCCTATATAGGTAAGGCGGGTAGCAGCTTCCACACCGGGTACCTCGTACAGCATACCGGGAGCCACAGCACCGCTCACCTGATAATAATCTAACTCCTTCCCACTTTGATTATAGTTCTCATAAATCTGATAAATCCTGTCTGCATCCGGATAGAAAGTATCGTACGACCGTTCAAAATATATTTTGGCAATTAAGACCAAAGCCACCGACAAGCCTACGCTCAGCGAGACTATCTTCATCATATTGTGCCTCCCTCTCTTGAAAAGCGAGCGAATGGCGATATTCAGGTTTCTCATATATCTATTTATATTATTCAGATTTCAAACTCTTCACCGGATCTTCATTCGCGATATTCCAGGTACGCACTACGACCATAGCCAAGATAACCAGCCAGATTGCCAATGCAGCGCCTGCAAAGATAAAGATATTTAACGGTATCTTTTCAGAAAACTGCTGCAACCAGCTTTCCCCCATCCAGTAAGAGCTCATGACTCCCAAGAGGACGGCTGGGACAGCCATATAGAGTACATCTTTGGAAATAATCGCCATAATATCGGCTACCGTCGCACCATTCACCTTTCGGACCGCGATCTCTTTGCGACGGCGGATCGTTTCGTCCGCAATATATCCGATCAGGCCGACAATCGTGATCAGGAAAGTAACCAGGCCGCCCAGCATAACGGAGTTACGGAACAACCGGGATGCCGAATACATATCGATGATACTGACTTCGTAAGAGTTTACCGAAATATCCTTATCAGGAAGAAGATCCTGAATGGTTTTCTCTATGAGTTTCATATTCTCGACCGTAATATCCCCATGTAATTTCATCGAGACCACATTGCCCGGCTTGCTTGAATAGAACCAGACCGTCGGCGGCATGATTTCAGATTCGATCGCTCCAGCACGCACTTCATCGTAAACTCCGATAATTTCATAATCATTCGGTTCACCATGTCCGCTTATATAGAGCTTTTTACCGACCACGCCTTCTTTCCATCCCAAGGTCAACGCCAGTTTTTCCGCCGTCATCCGGCTGACCATCACGATACGCGCCGAATCGGAATAAGAACGGTCGAAAGCCCTCCCTTCAATCACTTTTATATCCATCAGCGGAATGTAGTCTGCATCCATACGTCCCATGTCATTAACATGCAAAACAACATCGTCAGTGCCGTTCCGATAAATCATATTACCTCCGTCACCACCTCGAACTGGCAGTGAATTGGAAGCGGCTACGGCTTCTACTTCCGGCATCTTTCTCAATTCATCCATAACCATACGGACTGCAGAACTCTCTACTCCGGAAAGAGAAGTATATAGCACCCGGTCGTACGAATATCCGGGATCGTCCGTCACCATCTTCTGGTACTGCAAACCGGTAATCGCCAGCAACGTAACCAGGAAACCGACGGCAACAAACTGGATAAACAGCAATCCTTTTTTCCAAAGGCGGCGCGATTCGGTATAGGAACGAAAAGCAACCGCCACCGGTACACGGGAAAACAGATAAGAGGGAAGCAGACCGGCAAACAAGAAGACCAGCAGGCATACACCTACCAACAACAATATTGTCTGCCACGTAAACAAGGCCCCCAAAGAAGCCTTCAACAATTCCTCCACCATTTCGCGGAGGGCAAGTATCAACAAGGCAGAGAGTAATACGGAAGCAAACAGATTCACAAACGTTTCGGAAAAGATCATCCCCGATATATTTTTGCCGGAAGCCCCGTAGCATTTATGAATGGCAACTTCTTTAGAACGGACAACCAACGAAGAAACCATCAGCAGGATGTAATTCATCAAAGCCGCAAACAGAATAGAGAAAGCGATCAACGACAACATGACCGCCATACCCTTTACGGCCGAAGAAGTTGCATAGACCTCTTTAAGGGGTTTTAAGGATAAACGATAAGTCATTCCCATCTCCTTCAACTTTTCGGAAGGGACATGGCGTTCCAACATCTTGGCCATTTCAGCCTCCAATACCTCCTGATCGGCTTCCGGCTGAACTTTAATATACCCATGATAGCTATCGCCACCGAACCAGCCATTTTCATGCGTCCACCCCATAAGATCCTTAATAGAGCATAACGACAGAAGGATATCATACCTTAAATGTGAATTCTCAGGAACATCTTCAAACACACCGCCAATCGTGATAACCCGGCCGGGAAAAGAAGCCAGCTCGAACGACATTCCGGTTACATCCTTTCCCTCTCCTATCCTTTCGGCCAGACTTTCGGAAACAAGTACATACAACGGTCTTGAAAGAACCTGTTTCGCATCTCCCGTTAACACTTTACGCGGCAGGACATCGAAAAAACATTCATCCGCCAACAGGAAATCGGCTTTATATTTATTCTTATCAGACATGAAAAACACCGAATTACCCACCCAAAAAGTACAGCGGGTTGCAGCGACCACTCCCGGAATCTCAAGTTTTACTCCCGGGGCAACACCTCCACTGACGAAGTCCATATCGTCCATTTTCTTTTCACCTGCCGATATATTCTCCCGTATCTGGTAGATGCACTCGCTATCCGGGTAAAAATCATCATAGGAAAGCTCGAAACAGACTTTGGCAATCAGCACCAAGCCCATTGCCAATCCAACACCCAACGACAAAATCTTTATCCCGTTACTCCTGCCCTTCTTGAAAAGGGAACGCAATGCTACATTCAGGTTCTTCATATCAGTCAGCCCTTTAACTATTCAACATTATACTATTTCATTGAAAAACAATCAAAAAACATGCCAAAAGAATTAAACAACTAATACACAAACACTTGCACACTCACCCCAATTATCATACTGTCCAATTATTTGACAATGATGTACAAATATTGGACAGCGCGTATTCCAAACTAAGAAGAACTGAGCTTTTTCAATATCTGCTTTTTAATAATAAAAATTGAATTTTGTACCTTTGTACGCATGAAACGGAATATACTGGCGCTCTATCTGATTAAACTCTCCAAATGGTTTACATTAGTTATGCCTATTATCGTGCTTTTCTATGAAAAACATGGATTAGGGCTACAGGACGTGTTTATTCTGAAAAGTGTCTATTCGGTGGCGGCCGTAGCGTTAGAGATCCCATCCGGTTATCTGGCTGACGTATGGGGACGACGCAAATGCTTGATATTGGGATGTATCCTTTTCTTTTTCGGATACCTGTGCTACTCCTTTACCTCCACTTTCACAGCTTTCCTTTTTGCCGAATTGTTGTTGGGAAGCGGACAAACGCTGGTGAACGGTGCAGATTCGGCGTTACTATACGACACGACCGCCCAATACAAAAAAGAGAACTTATACCTCCGCTACGAAGGGCGCATCACGATGATCGGCAATTTTGCAGAGGCCGTTGCAGGTATATTCGGCGGACTGCTGGCCTCCTATTCGCTGCGTTTCCCTTTTTATGCCCAGGCGGTGATTGCTTTTACAGGTATTCCTGCGGCATTTGCACTGAGGGAGGTCAACCGTTCGAATAAGATCAAGAATCCGGTCGACGAGATTATGCGGATCATCAAATACTCGTTAGTCACAAATAAAAAACTTTGCTACAACATCATGTTTTCCGGAATTATCGGAGCGGCTACACTGACAATGGCCTGGTTCGTGCAGCCGGTATTGATGTACCTGAAAACCCCTATATCCTGGTATGGCGTTATCTGGACAGTCCTGAACCTGACAGTCGGCCTGGCAGCCCTCTGGTCGGACCGAGTAGACAGTTATTTCGGGCCGCGCAGAATGGGAATCCTGATTCTTGTCGTGATCGTAGGCGGCTATGTTTCGCTGGCCTTCAACCTGACATACGCCGGGCTTGCCATCCTGCTCGTCTTCTACGTTTTTCGCGGTTTTGCCACTCCGATCCTGAAAGGCTATATCAACCAGATGACCTTTTCCGATATGAGGGCGACAGTGCTTTCCATCCGTAACTTTATTATCCGCCTGATGTTCGCAGCTATCGCCCCCTTTATCGGTTGGCTGAATGATATGTACTCGCTCCGGGTTGCCCTGCTCGTTTCGGCGGGGATCATCCTGGTACCGGGAGCGCTCTTCCTCGGGTTGCAGTTCAGAAAAACGGAAGAGGGGTAATCACGGCTGTACCGTTGCCTTTATATCCTTTCCCTTGTTCCTACATGCCAGCATATAGATCTTTCTTACCCGCTAATTGTCAATTTGACAAATCGTAAAAACAAGTATCAATTCCTGCTGCTGAATCCGAATAAAAGGCAACTCTTTTTGCATGAGACTATTCTCCGGAAGTTAACGATTACCCAAATGCCATTCATCAGGTGATTTTGCAAACAAAAAACACAGCCCAAAAGCTTTAATCCAAATGATTTCAACAAACCCGTCACAGAAACACGCCTTTCCCATTCCTTATGATAATTGAAAAGAATACTGATTTATTTCTCTTTTAGCTAACAAAACCTGCTTTCCAACAGGTTCCCAAAAGTTAAAAAGATCATTATTCCGGATTTAGCCAAGCTCTTTCCAAAATCATTTAGATCATTTTCTAAAATGATCAGCATCACTGACCTGAATGGTCCCAATCATTTCACTAAATCATTAGGATGATTTTAAAAATGATTTAGATGATTTCGGAAACCGTGTCCAAATCTTGCCGTCCTTTCCTCCGGATGATAGATTTTTTCCAGTACTAACATCACAAAAAAGGATAAAAAGTTTTCAAAATGACAGTAGAACTAAATAAACACCCATCAATATAACACTACATAACTTTAAGATACCCCTTATACCTGGGTGATCAATATGAATGGCGTACTAAAAAAAGAGGATGTGTCAAAAGTCCTATTTATAGCGTCTGTGTCCTGGCGGGCTTGACACACCCCCTCTTTTTCTTACTTAACGATCGGCTTATCTTTTAGAGTCCCGCCTTCATTATAATGCTGGTTGTTAGGCAACCCTTTTTTCCCCACTCCTTCTTTCATGAGTTCTTTCAGGTCATTCAGATAAGAACGATAAACTCCTCGTGGATTTACATTATATTTTTTACAAAGAGAAGCTGCCATACCGACCACTTCCCCCATCATGCCGGTCGTACGCATGACCCGGACAGTCCCCAATGCGACATGTGTCACACTGATGTTACGACCTGCCATAAATAAGTTATCGACATTACGGGAATACAAACAACGATAGGGAATCGGATAGGGATAAATCTCGATGTGTTTCGCTATAGACTTAAACTCTTGATCCGGAAAATTTGCCGTATTTGCAGGGTCCGGATAATGGAGGTCGATTGTCCATGTCGAAGCGGCCGTTCCATCTTCATGTACCACATGTTTACGGATATCATCCTCCTTCAAGATATAATCACCCATTAAACGGCGGGATTCACGTTTGCCTGATACATAGGCTACCCATCCTAATTTACGGTTACGATATTGGGAGTTTTCTTTCATACCATTCTTTAAATAACTCCAGTTCGAGTAGACCACCAATAAACCATAATCCCGAATGCGCTCGAAGTCCTTGATCTGGTCATAGTTCATGCCGGTTTCCCAAGTCCACTCGCCCATCATTACTTTCTCACTGTTTTTATCGTTAAATTCAACGCCATAACTGAAAGCAGGGAATGAACTTGGCTTCTTATCATCAACAGAGTACCATTGAACAGATGCCCCCATCGTCATTTTATCCGCCTTTTCCGGCGCTGTGCTTTCTCCAAACTCATCACGGCTCTCGCGCCCCATCCGGTAATCGGCACCAGCCAGATAACCGATCGTCCCATCACCGGTACAATCAGAGAAAAGAGGAGCTTCAAAACGCTGTTCCTGTCCGGTTTCAATATGTTTGGCAATCACAGAACGGATCTTCTGACCATCCATCTGCACACCGATGGCGCGATAATTGGAGAATAATGTTATATTCTTTTCATTTGCAACCAATTCCGACTTTTTATCATCTTCATAATAATCACCCGGCTGCGCATTTCCTCCACGCGTAGGACCAAACTCTTTCTGCAGATTACCCAATTCCTTATAAGGGCCGGCCTCTATCCGTCCTCCCAAATGGACACGGATTTCAGAACTGTTATTGCCGCCTAAAACAGGACGGTCATTGATCAGAGCCACTTTACATCCGAGCCGGGCTGCCGAGACAGCAGCACTGATTCCGGCAATACCTCCGCCCACCACAACCAAGTCATACTGTCCGGCAACAGGTGCCTCATCCGGAAGTCCTAACGCCGTCCGACGGAAAGCTTCCAACGCCTTCATATCTGACGGCGGCACTTTTCCCTCTTCCGTCGTAAAATAGATCGCATCGCAACGGCCGTCAAATCCGGTCAGGTCGTGCAATTTTATCACTGTTTTCAGGTTCTTTACCGATACCTTTCCTGCAATCTGCCACATCCATGCACTGCCTTCTGCTCCTAACGGAGAAGTCATCTTCTTACCTGCGACCGACAAGCTGAATTTTCCAGGACCTTCCCCTTTTTTCCAAGGAGAGGTCCAGTTATAGGTACGGACATAGACGTAATATTCGCCTTTTTCAGGAAAAGTCACTTCCGTATAGGCATCATCCACAGGTATACCCATTCCATGTGCCAACATATAAGGCGATCCCATCAGATCCATAAACTGCTGGTCTACCACCCAACCGCCTTTGTTGCTAAAATTCTCGGCTTCAACAAAGAGGTCGGCAGCC
>OGZX01002434.1_pt1 | contig 14967 bp, 10 predicted proteins | sample 1576881 | NCBI WGS metagenome assembly OGZX01 (sample SAMEA3541542, study PRJEB24748) | human gut metagenome | biome: human gut; feature: human-associated habitat; material: faeces | place: China | collected 2012
TTGACTTTTCAGGTTCCAAAGTTCTGATACCGTGTGCAAGACAGATTTGATTCAGTACTCCAATTTCTGATTTTCTCCAACGTGCAATTGCATCTTTTCCACTTCCGAATCCCATTTCTTTTAAGGCTTGAGCAATGCCGTTTTGTGTATCCTGTCCACGCTTGTAATGACCAACAGGAATATAGTCAATATGTAAATGCGGTGTGGCTTCGTCCATATGAAGCACAGCGTTGAATACTACGAAATTCGGATTACGCTGCTGATATCCTGTCATATACTCTTTCAGACACGTTGCTACAAGCTGTGCATCTTCTGTATCCACTCCGGAATCTTCTTTTCTGCCGATCTGCACGACATCTTCATAGAAGCTTTTGCGTTTGTCGGCAGCTGTTACAACGGAATTAGTAGGTTTTCGATGGAACAGGGATTCATAGTAGCTGCAATGGATTTTTCTGTCGTTTCGTTTTTGTCGGGCGTTGTATCGTCTGGTTGATTCCGCAAACAGATGCTCATACACATAGCCAATGTCTTCCCTGATAAATGTAATATTATCTTTTATGTGGCTGCGGTCTACGTTATCTGCAATAAATAAGCGGTTATTGTGCGTCAGCGATCCTTTGCCCTGACAAAATGAAATGCGTTTTTCTTTCATCTATATCTGGTGGGAAACTCTTTTGAAAAAGCGTTATTCCTCCATGCCTCCTTTCTCAAAACTTGCGTTGCCGAATAATCTGAGGATTGCGGCAACCACGGTGCGAAGCACCGATTTACAACAGGCTATGCCTATTGTAACGCCATAGTATATATGACAGCCCTTGAACAGGTCTATCACATATACAGGCGCTCTGCCGAGGGCTTTTTGCTGACAAAGTCAGCGATCATCAGACGGTTTTTCAAATACTTTCGGATTGACATAAACATAAACCGCTGATTTGTGGTTACCGGTTTCTCTCTCATCAAGAGCAACGTAACCGTATTCTTCAAGCAGTTTCAACGCTTTGTAAAAATCATCAGATTCCGCAAAAATTTTATTGCGACACTTCTTCAACAATGCTGATTGAAAACCTTCTTTAATCTGTTTTGCCCTGATGATTTCCAGAGCCTTTTCTGCTTTCAGAATTTCCTGATCTACTCCACCGATGCTGAATGCGTAGATTGCCTGTTCTTTGTAGTAATCTGCAATATCGATTGCATTGCAAAGTGTATCTGCACCGACAAGAACGTTTTCAGGATTTTCATTTCTCAATACACACTTTACACAATGAATGACACAACACAGGCGAAGTATCTGCCCGTGGTATTTACCACCCCAGTCTTTGCAGTTTGAAAACTCTGTCAGCTGAATTTTTTCGATATATTGGTTGTAGTAATCAATGAAATTTTGCTGTGCAGTTTCATCAAATTTCAGAAATTTTTCTTCTGTATCTCCTGCATTGAATTTTCTTGTGAGAAGAATATCGATCAGCTTGTTGTAACTGTCAACTACGGCAGTGGCAATTGCTTTGGAATCATATCGTCTTGTGCCGACTTTACTTTTGGGGAAACAGTAGAAAAATCTTGCAAGAAGTCCACTGTTTCGGAATATAGGATTGGAAACCATGTTGTCCCATAAATATGGCTGTCCTGCAAGACTGATTGACAGACATGGAGTGGGTATCTGTATGGTTTCTTTTGTTGCTCTGTCGCAGAAGAAACTTTCACCGCTCCACGCTTTCAGAATCATATCCATATTCGGCATACTGTTGTTGGAATATCGCCCTGCAAAGTTTCCAAGCATCCCAGCCTCATCTGAGATCATCAGCAACGAGCGGTTTCTTCCCATAAGCTGAATCAACGATTCAGGAGTAATATCATCTACAGCAATTCGTCTTCTGCCCACAGTTCCCATTTGCTCTGCCTGCGTTCTAAGCTTTGCAATCTGGTCAACGTCCTTACTTCCCTCTTTTTCGAGCTTATCAGCTTCAAGAAGCAGTTTCTTTTTCACAGCTTCCGCTTTGTGGAATGCTTCAGCGTGTTCCAGATTATATTGCATCTCAAAATCAACAAACGGCTTTTTGATAAACTTTATCACAGGCGATTTGCGTTCTGAGGGTTCTGCCACAATGAAGCTGTAAATCATAGGCGGTTCGGAATGGTCGGCTTTACCCTGCATTCTATACTTGCCTGTAAAGCAATAGCTAATTGCTGATAAGATCGAAGTTGCTGCCATTGCTGGATCTGTGCCTGTGGTTTCAGCGATACCGATTACCATTTCACGAAGAATTGGAGGTAATGCCTTGATTGGAAATTCTCTTTGTGGTGAATCGTCACGAAGTGGAATTATGGGGTTAAATTCAGGCGGAAGATTTGGAACATCACCTTTTTCTTTCATTTTTGACTCCTTTCTTTTATTATAAACTTGACTTTGCACTAAAAATATGGTACAATAGACGCATGAAGATAGTGCAGCTTAAAATGTAATTTCAATAAAGTTAAATATTACTGAAGAGTTCTATATGATGCAACTTTATTGATTTACATCATACATCAAGATAGGACAATTGTCAATAGCTTGCTTATTATTTCTACTTTCTGCACAAACAACAGGAGTGCTATTTATGAATTATGACGCTTTCAAACAAAAATGCAAAGAAAAAGGCTACTCAGCAAGCAGCCTTGTAACCGAACTTGGAATAAGTAAGAGTAACATAACCAACTGGAAAAACGGCGGCAATCCGAGTTATGAGATATTAATAAAAATGGCTCAAACTTTGGAATGTAGCGTGGGTTATTTGCTTGGCACAGAAGATGATAACCATGGCGCAGGTGCTACGGTAAGTCAGGCGTTACGGAGCATAAAGGCAACTCCTGCAAGAACAATCTCACTTAAGAGTAGTAAAAATTTACAAGATAACTATCTGAATGAAATAGCTGCATTTGCAAATAGCAGCATACTATTTCTTTGTGGAAATGAAAAAAAGTTTACTGCAACTGAGCCAGATAGAAAAATTGCTAATATAAGTGAACGTGGCAGAGATAAAATGATTGAGGTATTTGATAATGTCAATAATAATCCTATTATTGCAAATATTCAAATGCAGCTTAGCAGAATTATTCTTCATAATCTGGATATCACATCAGCAGAACAGGTTTCTGATGAATTCTTAAGTTCCAAGACAGATTTTATCCTTAATGATAAAAAACACAAGGACAGTCTTAGAAACTATCCTTTCAATCTTTCTGACTTGCTTACTCTGGGAGATTTATTTGATAAGAGCATTAAATTTATGATTTCGGGTGTGGAATGAGAAAGTACACGAAACCCACGAAGTACGGGGGCAAAGGTGTTAAACTTAACTTCAAATTGCTCATAAAATCACGCATGAACAAACAAGGAATAGGAGTCCAAAAATCGTCTATCTAATGATAAACTTAATAGTTTTACGATAAGATAAAACAGAATATGTGGACTTTTTATAGTTGGTCAAGGAAAATGCAGAGTAAGAAAAAATGATTATAGCAGATAATAATCATTATTTAATGTTGCCATAATATTGACTAAGTATCTATTTTATAATATATTTATATAGAAAGGATGATTGGATGAAACCGTTAGATAAAGTTGTAGAGAGTACAAATAAATATATTGAGACAATGCCTAAAGCAATGAGAAAGAGATATGGACAATTCTTTACAAGCAAGAAAACAGCCGTCTTTATGGCAAGTCTTTTTGATATTGGTGACGATAACAGAACAATTTCGATTCTTGATCCCGGTGCGGGCTCAGGAATACTTTCTATTGCCTTATTGGAACGGTTAAATAACTATCCGATTGAAACTGTAAAGCTGGTATGTTATGAAAACGATGAGAAGATTATCCCTATATTAAAAGACAACCTCGAATATGCCAAGAATAATGTTTCTTTTCAAATGACCTATGAGATCAGAAGTGAAAACTATATTTTGGATAACGAGATTGACTATAACAATATGCTCGGAGCAAAGCCTAATCCCTTTAAATATGATGTTATTATTGGCAATCCGCCATATAAGAAAATACCTAAAGATGCTGTCGAAGCTCACGCTATGCCAGATATATGCTATGGTGCTCCAAATCTGTATTTTCTATTTATGGAAATGGCTCTTTTCAGCTTGAAAAATAATTCAGAAATGGTATTCATAATTCCTCGTTCCTGGACATCGGGAGCTTACTTCAATGCTTTCAGACAGAAGTTGTTTAGTGAAAGTATCATCGAGCATATGCATCTGTTTGTCAGCAGAGATAAGGTTTTCGAGAATGAAAGTGTATTACAGGAAACAATGATAATCAAACTCCGAAAAACTTGTCAAAAGCCTGAACACATTATCATTACCACTACTAATAGCAACAAAGACTTCTCGGAGATAACTTCTTTCCATGCTCCATATGATACTGTTGTATGTGGCAAGGATAATTATGTGTATCTTGTTACAAATGTCCAGGAGGTTGAAACGCTTCGACAGCTTAATCAATGGGACGATACTTTGCTGTCATTGGGATTGAAAATGAAAACGGGACTAACCGTTGATTTCAGAAATCGTGAAGCCCTCAGAGATGATGCGGAAGATACTGCCGTTCCACTATTCTATTCGCAGCATATCCAGTCAGGAAAAGTAATATTTCCTATTGGGAAAGAACATGAATACTTGGTCACTAATCAAGTGGGATTATTACAGAAAAACTCTAATTATCTCTTTGTGAAGCGATTTACAGCTAAAGAAGAACACAGAAGGTTACAATGTGGCATTTACCTTTCGAGAAAATATCCAAATTATAGACAAATCAGTACACAGAATAAGATCAATTTTATAGATGGCCTAAAAGGTCTGTCTGAGTGTGTTGTGTATGGTTTATATGTACTCTTCAATTCTACGATGTATGATAATTATTATAGAATACTTAATGGCTCAACACAGGTCAACTCAACCGAGATAAATTCTATGCCTGTTCCTCCCATGAGTACAATTGAATCTATGGGAAAAGAGCTTATTGCCAAGAGAGATATGTCCGAGGAATCATGTGATATGATATTAAGGAGTTACTTATGAGTAAGATAGAAGAAGCAAGAGCATTGTTAAAGGAGCTGAATGTACCCAGCAAGCAGCAGGCTGACCTCTGTTGCTATGTTCTCCTCGCAATGGCAGATATAAAGGAAGATGATAGTTGGTCGAAAGCGACAAATGAATGGATTCGTATTCATGATGTCCTGACCTTTACAAAAGACAACTATAATGTTGCATATGCTGAAAACAGTCGAGAGACATTCCGCAAACAGGCTATGCACCATTTCCGTAATGCCGCTTTTATTGAAGATAACGGTAAGGCGACCAATAGTCCGAATTATCGTTATAGGCTGACCGAGGAAATGCTTGATCTCATCAGAAGCTACGGAACGAGTGCTTGGGCTGACAAAAAAGAAGAATTCTTAGCTGCCCATGAGAGCCTGATAAGTATGTACGAATCAAAACGCAGTATGCTGAAAATGCCTGTGAACATCAATGGCAGCAGCTTCACTTTCTCTCCCGGTAAACATAATGAGCTTCAAAAGGCTATTATTGAGGAGTTTGCTCCGAGATTTGCTCCGAACTCTGAATGTCTTTATGTAGGTGATACCATAGAGAAAGACCTTGTAAAGAACGTTGACAAGCTGCGTGAACTTGGATTTGAGATCACTTTGCATGATAAAATGCCTGACGTTGTATTATATCGCGCTGATAAGAATTGGATATACTTCGTAGAATCTGTCACCTCAGTCGGTCCGATGGATCCGAAACGTATAAAGGAAATCGAAGAAATGACTGCTAATGTAACGGCAGGAAAGATATATGTGACAGCGTTTCTCGATTTCAAGACATTCAAGCAGTTTTCTGAAAGCCTTGCGTGGGAGACAGAAGTCTGGATAGCTGATATGCCCGATCATATGATACATCTTAATGGAGATAAGTTCCTCGGACCGAGAAAATAAAGGAGACAGCAAATGGCCGAAGAAAAGATACATAAGATCATATATTTCGATAAAGAAACAATTAGAAATATTCTCCAAGAGCGTAATAAAGGAGAAAAAACGCATATTTTAGATTCATCAACAAGTTTTCAAAGAGAAAGTTCTATTGAAACAGCAGGAGAAGTTGAATTAAGCACACCTTTTCTTGCTCGTTTAAAATTTTTATTCAGTAGCAAAATGGATGTTAAATACATAGTAAAGAAAGATGAAACAACTACTATTTCATCAACTGAGATATCTGAGTTTGAAGAATTAAAATCATCTTTGAAGGGATTTAAGTCTGTTAAACTACAAGATATTGAAAACTCAGCAACTTTTTATAGAACAGCAGGAGGCTACTTAAGAATAGTAAAAGGCGGTGTAGATGGCGTTGATATAAAGGAATTCAATAATGTTATGGATAACTACAATGGGTATGATACCTATAAAATTAACAATTCAACTTACATAAGATTTAATAATTCTGCTTTCGTTAGTAATTACAAAAGAAATGATATTTTAACTACAACCATGACAATCTATTGTATTCCCGTAGGTCTTACTGAAAAAGAACGTTTTGATTTTATCAAAGAAATCGGAAAAATGGAAACGTTAAGCAATGCCGCTCAAAGTGCTACTACATTACATAAAATGTTTCCTCCATCTACTACAGCGCAAACATCAATTACTCCTAACGAATCAACATCTACCGACCAAATCAAGCTATATGATGCTATATATGCTTGCACAGAATCAGGAGATGAAAATTGATGCGAATCTATAAGATAGTTATAGGCTCTTCATCTTATTTTGATAAAGCGCTTGATGAAGCATATTCAATAATAGATGAAAAGAACGGAAAAATTCCTTCATTTCTTGAATTAATACGCATTTTTGATGCTCAGAAACAGTCTGACAATACTGACACTGTCAAAACACCTCTTTTGTTTATCAGAAACAATGACTATAACGGTATTGTAAATGCTGCCCATGATAGATTGGGGCCATTAATTGAAGATATAACACATGATAAGGCATTAATTCTTATTCATAATCCTCCACGAGTTCTTTATGAATACTTACAAGATAAAAAAGCTCGCAATTTAATAACTCTTGAAGAAGATAGAGAAGAGTATTCAATTCAAAAAGAACCTGAAAAATTCAAAGAAAATATTTTAAGGATTTCAGATGCAATAGTTGGACAAGATCGTGCAATAATCGAAATCAGCAAAAGCTTGTGGTATTTAATATCTGTGCAGCGAAAAAAACCATATGTAATCATGCTGTATGGTAATAGTAGCTTAGGGAAAACCGAACTTGTAAGAGAAATTGCAAAGCATTTTTTTGAAGGCAAAGTGTTAGAAAAGCACTTATCTATGTTCAAAAATAATAATTATTCAGATTATTTCTTTGGTGAGGAGCCGAATAGAAGAAGTTTAGGATTTGATTTACTGGAGCGAACATCAAATTTGATATTTTTAGATGAGCTTGATAAATGTCCTGAATTCTTTTATTCAGCTTTTTACACACTATTTGACAATGTAGAATTCAAAGATGCAACCTACGATGTTGATATTTCAGGAACTATCATCATTCTAACATCTAATTATCTAAGTGAAGATGAGATGAAGCAACATTTGGGAATGCCTATATTCTACAGAATCGATAAAATGATTAAATTTGAAGACTTTTCGCCACAGACTATATATGAAATCACCATGAAAGAAATTGAAGCAAGAAAAGAAGAATATGGTGATATGATTTCACCTGAAAGAATATATGAAATAGTTAGTAAAGAAATCTCAACAAAAAATGAAAATGCAAGAACAATCAAGTTCAAAGTACAACAAGTAATAGAAAACCTTCTTTTCAAAGAAGTTGAAAATTCATTAGCCGATAAGGAGAAATCACTATGCCCCGAGGAAAAAACATAAATCTCTTTCTTATGGACGGAGATGCAAGCGGACGTATCAAATGCACACTTGCCAACTGGACAGGCGTTGCATATAAGATACCTCGCACAGGAATAGAAAAATGTAAGAACCGTGAAGATCTGAAATGGAGCGGTGTGTATTTCCTTTTTGGCGTTTCCGATGATACCGGAGAGAACATCGCTTACATAGGACAGGCTGGTATAAGAAAGAACGGTGAGGGCATTCTTTACCGCCTTATGGAACATAAGCGTAATCCTGATAAGGATTACTGGACAGAAGCTGTCGTGTTCACAACTTCCAACAACTCTTTCGGTCCGACTGAGATAAGCTATCTTGAAAACAAATTTTGCAATTTGGCTATCGAAGCTAACAGATATATCGTTAAGAACGGAAACGATCCGTCTCCCGGACATATCACCGAGGAGAAAGAGAGCGAGCTTGAAGAGTTCGTGGACTATGCCAAGCTCATCATGGGAACGCTTGGGCATAAGATATTTGTCCCGCTAAATAAAACTGCACCCGTTGTTGAAGATACCGCAGATACTCCACCCGAGGAGATGGAGCTTTTCTTCACTCGCACTATCAAGAAGCTCAACTTTACCGTCGAAGCATCTGCCAAGCAGACTGCTGAGGGCTTTGTTGTTCTGAAAGGAAGCAAAATCGCTCCGAGCAGCGGTGCAGATGATACCATATCTCCTGGTAACCGCAAGAAGCGTGAGGAGTGCAAAGTCATAGACAATATCTTACAGGAAGACGTTCTGTTCACCAGCCCATCCAGTGCAGCTGAATTTGTTACGGGGAAAAGCTGTAACGGTTGGGTATCATGGAAGACTAAGGACGGTAAGACGTTGCATGACTTAGAAGAAACAACAGCTGCACCCGAAGGCACAGCCGTTGAACCTCAAACATAAATCACACATTCAAACACAAATTCTCTCGCCATATAGTAGAAAAATTTTCAAGAACTTTTTTCTTTCAAAACAGTTATCACACAACATGCAAAGTCACGCCGACTAAGTTGTACAACTCTGGACAACTTTTGGACAACTAAGTTATGGCAACATATAATAAAACGAAGAAAGTTGCAAAAGCTACTTTCTAGTATCTTAGCGAAAATACTTTGCTTTTAGTGTGTTTTTGATGTGCAATAAAAAAGCTAAAGGGGAATGTTTAAACTCCAAGAGATAATTTCATTCTCATTTATCAAACCGTTTCGCAGAAATGCGAAGCGGTTTTTTTATACCCGATCCTAACTGTCAAAATGCACAACCAAAACATCTGTTCGTTGTCAATTTAGCTGAATATCCCACTGCTTATTGTAAATAACAGCAAAATATGATATAATTATTACTGATAAATTAACTTTTAGGAGATAACTGCTATGACGAATGAATACATAAAACCGCCCGTTGAGATACGCTACAAAAATGAACTTGACGCCTTGAAAAGTGTTGATATTGGCAAAAAGCCTGAGAATTGGGTGCTGTCGCCAAAGGCAGTGCGAACATTTATATTAGGCGGAATCATCAAAACTGCCGATGGCAAAATGCAGATAAAGCGTAAATTCTATGGCAATGACGCACTTGTTGAGCGCTGTATAATCACCCTCGCTGGAAACCGCGGACTTATGCTGGTGGGTGAGCCAGGCACTGCTAAAACTATGCTCTCTGAGCTTCTCTCTGCTGCTTGCTGCGGCATAAGTACGAACACAGTTCAGGGTACGGCAGGAACTACCGAGGATATGATAAAATATAGCTGGAACTATGCCATGCTTCTTTCAAAAGGTCCTTGCCGTGAAGCCCTTGTGCCTGCTCCCCTGCTCATAGGCATGGAACAAGGCATTTTCGCACGATTTGAGGAAATAACTCGTACCCCTGCAGAAATCCAAGATAGCCTTATTTCTGTAATGAGCGACCAGATACTCAATATCCCTGAGCTTGAAAACGAAGGACTTGTTTTCGCCAAGCAAGGATTTAATATAATCGGTACTGCAAACACCCGTGATAAAGGCGTAAATGAAATGTCAGGTGCTTTGAAAAGGCGTTTCAATTTTGAGACTGTCGAGCCTGTTCGTGACGTAAGACTCGAAAAAGAGATCATTATCCGTGAAGCACAAGACCTTGCAAAAACAGGTCATATCGACCAGCCTATAGACACCAACGCTGCTGAACTTCTTGCTGTCACATATCATGAGCTTCGTGAGGGCGTTACATCAGAGGGAACAAAGCTTGAAAAACCAAACGCCGTTATGAGTACAGCCGAAGCTGTGTCCGTTTTCTATCAAACTATGAGCAGTGCATATTATTATGGTGACGGAAAAACTGATCTCAAAGAGCTTACGCAGAATCTTTTAGGAGCAGTTTGTAAGGAAAACAAAGACGACCTTGAAAAGCTCAAAAGCTATTTCAGGATCGCTGTTAAGGAAAAAAGTGCAAGTGAGGGAGGCATATGGACAGAATATCTGGATACAGCCAAGTATCTGAAATAATACCTTTTGACTATTCTCAGCCATTTCTGCTTTTTCCTGTAAGACACCACAGCCCTGTCTGCTCGTGGCAGCTCATCAGAGCAATTAAAGAATATCAGCCCGATGTCATACTTATAGAGGGTCCTGAAAACGCCAATGATATGATAGGTGTGTTGACGGACGAGAGAACAAAACTCCCTGCGGCTTTCTATTATTACTACAAGGACAGAAAAAAGTTTATCAGTGATGAAGCCGAAGACTATAAATGCTACTACCCTTTTATCTATGCTTCACCTGAGTATAACGCTCTGAAAACAGCCGCAGCCATGGATATAGAAGCACGCTTTATAGATCTTCCCTACAGCGAGATACTTATTACCACCGCAGAAAATAAAGGCCTTCGCAGTAATAAGGATAAACACAGCTACACTGATGACAGCAAACTTATATACAGCAAATTCTGCAAAAAGCTTTGCGAGAAAACAGATCTAAGAACCTTTGAAGAGTTCTGGGAGAAGTATTTTGAGATAGAGGGGCTCAGACTATCTGTACGAGATTTTGTACAGCAAATGTACACCTACTGCATTATCACACGAAATGACGAAACAGAAGATGATCTTGCGGCAGACGGCACTCTTGCAAGAGAAAACCATATGGCTCTGCGTATCAAAGAAGCACTTAAAGATAACAAAAAAGTCCTTGCTGTAACAGGCGGATTCCACAGTTTGGGACTTTATGAGCTTTTGAAAAGTGATAATATCCAAAAAGAAAAGCTTCACAAGCTCTCTCAAAAAGATGAGGGCTGTTTTCCCGTAGCTTATTCTTATGAAGCAGCAGACGCTCTCAGTGGATATGCCTCTGGTATCCAGCGTCCTTATTTTTATGATTGCGTGATGAACAAGCTAATCCACAGCGATGACCCGGCAGGTGTTTACAGCGACACAGTTCTTGACCTGCTCATAGGCACAGTGAGAGCCTGTGATAAACATGATATCCCAGTGTCAATGGCTGACGCTTCCGCAGCGCAGTCTATGATGAGTGGACTTGCCGCACTTCGCGGCTGTCATGAATGTGGACTTTACGAGCTTGAGGACGCCATAACCTCGTCATTTATCAAGGGAGAGAAAACAATATCCTCCGCCCTGCCTATCGACCTTATGCACAAACTTGCCACAGGCGACAAGACAGGTCATATAGGTGATATAAACCACGTTCCTCCGCTTATCGCTGATTTTGAAGAACAGTGTAAAAGGTTTCGACTTAAAATAAAAACAGTAACCCCTAATAAAACGGAAGTTTCACTTTTTACCACTGCAAACGGCATGGAACTAAGCAGATTTTTCCACAGAATGGTGTTTCTAGGCACAGACTTTGCCCAGCGAACAAAAGGGCCTGATTTACATAGGCGAAAAGACAGAAGCCGTGTCCGTGAAGAATGGGTATACAAAAAAGTCCCTGCCACAGACGTTGCACTCATAGACCATACTGCCGACGGCTTCACCATTGAAGAAGCCTGCCGCACCTGTGCTTCAAGAACACTTCGCCATGAAAAGCACTGTGATGTTGCGGCGCATATCCTTGTGGACTGCTTCCAAATGGGCTTAGAACTCTCTGATGATGACAAAGCTTGTGCCGAGAACATTCTTAACTCAGACGGTGACTTTTTCTCTGTAGGCAGAGGTCTAAGGCATTTTATCACTCTTATGGAACTCCAACAGCTTTATAATACCGAGTTTTCCGCCGCAGAAAATTGTGCAAAGCGGTGCATGACAAGGATAATCACAGCACTGCCTGATATGGCGTCGGTGAAAGACGACCACATTGCAGAATGTGCAGCGATAATGTACGCAATGCAGAAAGCTGTCACTGACGGCTTTAGAGAATATCGTCAGGACTATGAAAACGCCCTGCTTTCCCTCTGCGGCAAATCTGATAAAGACCCATTTGTTTACGGCACAGCACTTGGCATACTTTACGCCTTTGACCCCCACCGCCGCAAGCTTGCTGAACAGGCAATGTCAAGCTATCTCAAAGGCGACAGGAATGTTCAGATACAAGGAGCGGAGTTTCTTCACGGACTTTTCAATGCCGCCCGTGATATCATCATGACGGACGATTCTTTTATCAGAATGACAGACACGCTTATCTGCGGACTTGACTATGACGATTTTATAGAGATACTTCCCTCCATGAAGCTTGCTTTCAGTTGTTTCACTCCATATGAAATACAGCAAACAGCCACCGCTGTCGCAAAGCTTTATGACGCTGACAGAGCTGAGCTTCTTGTGAAAAAACCTATGAACGAAAGGCTATATAGCTTCGGTGTGGAAATAGATAAAGAGATAGTTAAACTTTTGTCTGAGGAGGAAAAGCCATGACAGATGAAAACAAAGCCATATCCGTCAACCGCTGGCGGCTCGTGCTGGGCGGAATGTCTGACAAAAGCCTTTCCTTTACCGGTGACAAAGCAGAGATAATAACGTTTCAGGATATGGAAAAGCTACTCGATTATCTCTATAGCCGTGCGCAAGGTGACGATGTAAGGAACGAGAACAGCAGGCAAGGCGGTCAGGGCGGCAGTGTGCTAAACGCCGCAGAATGGATAACAAAAGTCAGAACGCTTTTTCCAAAGCAGACCGCCGATGTGCTTGAACGTCAAGCTTTGGAAAGGTTCAACATGACCGAGCTTCTTACCGATAAAAAGGTTCTTGAAGAAATGAAGCCTGATATAGCGCTGCTTAAAACTATCATTCAGCTCAAACATCTCATGAACGGCGAGGTGTTGCAGGCGGCTTTAAAAATAGCAAAACAGGTGGCAGACGATATCAAACAAAAGCTTGATATGACCATAAAGCGAAGCCTTACAGGCAGGCTTGATAAAAACACATCGTCAGTTATGAAATGCTCTGCAAATCTCGATTTCAAAAAGACTATCCGCCGAAACCTGAAAAACTATGACAAAGCAAGCAACCAGCTTATACTTAAAGATATCTATTTCAGCGGACGTGTGAAAAAGCATAACAAAAAGCGCATTATCATAGCCATAGACGAAAGTGGTTCAATGCTCGGTTCAGTCATCTATAGTGCAGTAATGGCGCAGATAATTTCCAAACTGCCATTTGCAGAGGTGAAGCTCATCATATTTGATACAAGCATCGTTGACCTCTCAGACCATGCTGACGACCCTGCTCAGACAATAATGAGCGTTCAGCTTGGGGGAGGAACGGATATTGCAAAAGCCCTTACCTACTGCGAAAGCCTTATCGTTACGCCCCGTGACACTTGCGTTATCGTTGTAACAGACCTCTACGAGGGTGGCAGTGAAGCACAGCTTATGAACGTCAGCAAAAATATAATCACAAGCGGCGCACATCTCTCATTCCTTACCGCCCTTGATGAAAATGCCGACCCTGCCTATGACAAGGCGACAGGTCAGAGGCTTGCAGATATGGGCTCATTCGTTGGCGGTCTTACCCCTGATAAGCTTGGGGATTACATCGGAAAAATATTTGCATAGGAGATGACATCTTGGACGTGATCGATAAACAGCTTGGCATGGCAAACGAACAAACGCTTATTGAGCTTTCAAACAAGGGCATTTACAAACGTGCGTTGAAGGAATCCAAAAACATGACCCTTTCGGCTGAAAAAAACCATGAATGTTACATAGTAAAATTAGACGGTGAAACCTGCACCATAAAATCACCACTTGATGAAAGTCAATGCACTTGTGTTTCAAGAGGAATGTGCAGGCACATTATCACAGCCATACTGCTTTTGAAAGCACAGCTTCCACAGTACGACGTGCAAAAGACGGTCTGGAGGGATACGAATATATCCGCCAGAATCCGACACTTTACAGTGCAGTTATTCTTGATATTAATATGCCAAAGATGAATGGATTACAACTCCTGCAGAAGCTTCAGCGTGAGCATATTGAGCAGACCGTTATTGTTGTCAGTACGGTGGCGAAAGAGGGCGCACGGGAAACAATTCAGGCATTGGAATACGGGGCATTCGATTTCGTTACAAAACCGGAAAATTATCTGGAAACGAAAAGCGAAAGCTTTAGAAAACGTATTCATGAGATGCTTAATGTTGCGACCAGCACTAAAAAGACACTTGAAAGAGTCAGTGCTTCTTCCGTATCCAGAGCCGTACCGTCAGGAAGCAGCCGGTTTACACCGGGAAAAACGCAGGATGAAGCTGCAAGAGAACAGCGCCGCATGGCGGGCGCAGAAGCTTTAAAGGCAATCCGTGCCAGAACCGGGACAGCACAAAGTGCGGCACCGGCTAAAAAAGTAGATGGGAAGTTATATAAGGATGTGAAAACGAATTGTAAAAAGGTCGTGGCACTTGCCTGCTCAACAGGCGGACCAAAGTCCTTGCAACAGGTCATCCCGATGCTCCCTAGAAATCTGGATGCAGGTGTTGTGCTGGTACAGCATATGCCGGCAGGTTTTACAGCCTCGCTTGCACAACGGCTGGATGAGATGAGTGACGTACAGGTAAAGGAGGCAGAAGACGGAGATATTATCCGCAGAGGGCATGTCTATATTGCGCC
>OGZX01002438.1_pt1 | contig 14931 bp, 12 predicted proteins | sample 1576881 | NCBI WGS metagenome assembly OGZX01 (sample SAMEA3541542, study PRJEB24748) | human gut metagenome | biome: human gut; feature: human-associated habitat; material: faeces | place: China | collected 2012
TTTTCATGGTATTAGATTTAAGGTTAACAATGAAGATTGGCTGTCCGTGATGGATGGCCTTTTTTTTTGCCCGTATGTGAAGGATTCGGGTATATTGGAAATAAAGTCTTACCTTTGTGTTGCAATTAATGGTAAAAGTCTGAGATATATGAAAAGAGTTTTCTGTCCCAAGTGTGATAATCAGTTAGCGTTCGATGAAACAAAATATCCGGAAGGCAAGGTGTTGGCTTTTGTCTGTCCGCAGTGTGGTTCCCAGTTTAAGATTAAGTTAGGGCGGAAAGTTGTCCGTACCGAATCGGGCCAGGAGAAAGAGGTGAAGGAACCGGATTTTTCCTGCGGGCATATCACGGTAATCGAAAATGCATTCGGATTTAAACAAGAGTTGCCGCTTGTGATGGGCGATAATGTAATCGGACGCCGTAATAAAGATACCGACGGGGTCGATGTGCCTATCATAACCAGCGATCCCAGTATGGGACGTAAGCATTGCGTGATAAATGTGAAGGAAGATAAAGAGGGAAAGTTAATTTATACATTACGCGATTTCCCCAGTCTTACCGGAACGTTTCTATGCAGTGTGATCCTGGGTAAGAAAGAACAGGTACGGATTGAAGAGGGGGCAGTCGTGACGATCGGTGCTACTACGTTTATTCTGCATGTGCCGGGAGGAGAAGAAGTTTAATCTTAGATACTGACCGGAGTGAAACAGTTCTCTCACATCAGGGGCGATAAGGGAGATAGGGGGAAATTTGGCGTAGGTTTCGGGAGATATCGATATAAGAAACCCATTTCAATTCCGGTCCAGTACACTAAGATAAAGAATCATTATTCATGCTTCTTGTTTTAGACTTCGACAATAAAACAACTCATTTCCGATTTGGCTCACGGCCTTTTACGTAAAGATCCAAAAAGAGTTTAAACAAAAGTTTTATTAACTATGGTTAAATGCGACTTAATTAGTTATAAGTTAGTGTGTAACGCTTTTGTGCTATTAAAATGTAAGTGTTAATTCGGATATTTTGATCAATCTTTCTACCGGATATCTTTTTTATACGTACTTTTGCAACCGAAAGAGGCAATAAGGTTAATTAATGGAACAGAACAGGGTGCAGTCCACAACCGGAATTACTTTCCGCGTACTGGTGGCATTAAGTATTTGTCATTGCTTTAATGACACGTTACAGTCCGTTATCTCGGCAGTATATCCGCTATTTAAAGAAGATTTAGGATTGAGCTTTGCTCAGATCGGGTTGATCACGCTCGTGTATCAGTCGGCGGCATCCGTTTGCCAGCCGCTGACAGGGTTGTTTTTCGACAAATGGCCTTCGGCATGGTCGTTGCCGACGGGGATGAGTTTTACGCTGGTGGGGCTGTTGAGTCTGTCATTGGCCAATACGCTGCCGGTCGTACTGTGTTCGGTTGCGCTGGTGGGGATCGGCTCTTCGGTTTTTCATCCGGAGGCATCCCGGCTGACTTCGCTGGCATCGGGTGGTAAGCGTGGGCTGGCGCAGTCGCTGTTTCAGGTCGGGGGAAACTTGGGCGGATCGTTGGGACCATTGTTGGCGGCGGTGCTCGTCGCTCCCTACGGGCGGCGGCATATTGCGCTGTTCTCGATCTTGGCATTTATAGCGATTATGGTGATGATACCTGTCGGGCATTGGTATAAACGGTTATTGCTCCGGATGAAGAAAGAGGAGGGGGGAATGGCTCATACGCATATTCAGATGCCGCTACCGATGGGAAAGACGGTTTTCTCCATTTCGATCCTGCTTGTTCTGATCTTTAGCAAATACATTTATATGGCGAGTCTCAATAGCTACTATACCTTCTACCTGATCCAGAAGTTCGGCGTCAGCGTGCAGGCCTCACAACTTTATTTGTTCGTCTTCCTGATTGCTACGGCTATCGGTACGCTGATGGGCGGCCCGATCGGCGATCGGGTAGGACGGAAATACGTCATTTGGGCTTCTATCCTCGGTGCGGCGCCCTTTTCGCTTGTCATGCCGCACGTTGACAATCTGTTCCTGACGGCCGTCCTTAGTTTTTGTGTCGGACTGACCTTGTCGTCCGCTTTCCCGGCTATATTGGTGTATGCACAGGAGCTGCTTCCTTATAAATTAGGATTGATCTCCGGCCTGTTTTTCGGGTTTGCCTTCGGGGTGGCGGGGATCGCATCGGCCGTGTTGGGAAATCTGGCTGACCATTATGGAATAGAAGCAGTCTACAATGTCTGTGGCTATATGCCGCTCATCGGACTGGTTACCTGGTTCCTGCCTGATCTGAAAAGGAAACGGTAGGGATAGGGGAACAATAAAGGCGATCGCCTTGTTATAGATCATAAATTTCGCACAAACTAAATTTAGACGCACTTATGATTTGTAACTTTACGCACTTCGGCATCGTCCTGCTGTCGCTTCTTCCTGCCTTTGCCTCTGCACAGACCGAGACGGTGGAACTGTCGCTGGAACAATCCCTTACCCTGCTGCAAAGCGGGAACCGGAGCTTGAAAATAGCCGGGAAGGAGGTGGAGATGGCGAAGAACGAACATCAGAAACTCAATGCCTTTTGGTACCCCTCGGTCAGCGCTTCGGGTGCATACGTGCACATGTCGAACCCGGTCGAGGTACGCCAACCCCTGAACCAATTCACCGACCCTGCCAAAGAGTATATCCATTCGATCATCCCGGATGACCAGTTGATCTCCTCCCTGCTCGATAAGATCGGGCAGAACACGTTGACGCTGCCCCTCGTCTCGCAGAACATTACGTCGATCGACGCCAGCCTGACCTGGCCTGTTTTTACAGGCGGCAAACGTATCTATGCCAGTAAGATCGGCCGGACGCTTGTTTCCGTAGCCGAGGTCAACCGTGAACAGGTCGGCGCTACCGAACAGGCCAAACTGATCGAATGCTACTTCGGCCTGCGCCTCGGCCAGCGTGTGGTGGAGGTGAAGGAAGAGACTTACAACTCCCTGCAAACCCATTACGAACAGGCCTTGAAACTGGAACAACAAGGCATGATCAACCGGGCCGAACGCCTCGTTGCCCAGGTAAGTATGGAAGAGGCGAAGCGTGAACTCGAATCCGCCCGGAAAGATCTCGATGTAGCCGCGCAGGCACTGAAGAGCCTGATCGACATAGAAGACGGCAAGGAGATCCGTACGACAACCTCCCTCTTCATCAACGAAAGCGTTCCTTCCGCCGACTATTTCAAGGAGATGATCCCTTATAACAACTACCTTGTCAACCAACTGAAGCTGCAGGAGGACATCGCCGGCAACCAACTGAAGATCGGCCGGACAGGCTACCTCCCCAACATCGCGCTGATCGGTAAGCAGACCCTCTATGCAGACGGACTGGATAAATACCTCATGCCCCGCACGATGATCGGAGTCGGCTTCACCTGGAATATCTTTGACGGCCTCGATCGCGAGAAGCGCATCCGGCAGGCACGCCTCACCAGCCAGTCCTTGGCGATCGGCAAGGACAAGGCCGTGACTGACCTGCAGGTTGGTGTGGATAAGTTTTACACCCAGATGCAAAATGCAATGGACAATGTTAAAGCGCTGAACACGACACTCGAGATGAGCTCCGAACTCGTCCGCATTCGTGAGAAATCGTTCAAAGAAGGCATGGCTACTTCGTCCGATGTGGTGGATGCCGAAGTGATGCTCTCGAAGGTGAAGACCGCCTTTTTGCTCGCCTACTACCAGTACGACGTGGCGCTTGCCAACCTGCTTTCCCTTTGTGGCATTCCCGAATCCTTCCATCAATACCGGATGGACGGCAAAACAGAGATCTTATAACAATAAAACCGTATAATCATGGACAAAACGAAGAAATACCTGACGGTCGCCTTTCTTGTGGTGCTGGTCGCCGTCATCCTTATATCCTTTGCAGGCATGATCCTGTTGAGGAACAAACCTGTAATCCTGCAAGGACAGATTGAAGCAACCGAGATACGCATCTCCGGCAAACTGCCCGGCCGTATCGACACATTCCTGGTGAAAGAAGGCCAATGGGTCAAGGCGGGCGACACCCTTGTCGTCATCAATAGCCCCGAAGCCCTCGCCAAGTACCAGCAGGTCAACGCCCTCGAGAACATCGCCCGTTTCCAGCACCAGAAGGTGGACGAGGGAACACGCAAGCAGATCATTGCCACCGCCCAACAACTTTGGAACAAGTCGAAGTCGGACCTGGAACTGGCAAAGACAACCTATACCCGCATCGAGGCCCTGTATCGGGACAGTGTCGTCACTTCGCAACGGCGCGATGAGGTGAAGGCCCTGTACGACGCCGCCCTTGCCGGAGAGCGGGCAGCCTGGAACCAATACCAACTGGCCCTCGACGGTGCGCAGATACAGGATAAGGAGAGTGCCCGTTCCTTAGTGAACGCCGCCAAAGGTACGGTCGAAGAGGTTGCCGCCCTCCTGCAGGACGCCCGCCTGACAGCTCCCGAGTCCGGCCAGATCTCGACGATCTTTCCCAAGCGGGGGGAACTTGTCGGGGCGGGGATGCCCATAATGAACCTGATCGTGCTCGACGACGTGCATGTCGTGCTGAATGTCCGCGAAGACCGCCTGCCATTCTTCCGGATGGGCGGGACGTTTACAGCCGATGTTCCGGCAATCGACAGGAAAGGTATCCGGTTCCGGATAAACTATATCAGCCCCTTAGGCAGCTTCGCCACCTGGAAGTCTACCAAACAGACCGGAAGCTACGACCTGAAAACATTCGAGATACATGCCCTGCCCGTTAATAAGGTAGAGGACCTGCGGCCTGGAATGTCGGTACTGGTTGATTTAAACGAGGTGGAAACATTACAACAATGAACGATTCAAACAAACATAACGCCTTTCAATCCGTCCTTCGCCGGGAACTCGACCGGATGGTGTCGCGCCGGCTGTACTTCGGGGTGTGCATCGTACTGCCGTTGTTTTGTATATTCTTTATGTCCACGATCTTTGGAGACGGGCAGATGGAGAACATCCCGGTCGGCATCGTCGACCAGGACCAGACTGTCCTCTCGCGCGAAGTCACGCGGCAGGTGGAGGCAGTCCCTACTTTTAAGGTCACAAAGCATTATATAGATCCCGAGGCCGCCCGCCGCGCAACCCAGTCGAAAGAGATATACGGCTATCTCGTCATCCCGAACAACTTTGAAGCGGATGCCACCGCCGGACGCGAGGCTACCTTGGCCTATTATTACCATTACGCCCTCCTCAGCGTCGGCGGTGAGGTGCATGGCGCCTTCGAGACCGTGCTCCGCCAGATCTCGACCGGGCCGGTCGTGATGCAAGCTACAGCCTTAGGGATCGGCGAGGAGCAGATCACGACCTTCCTCGTTCCTGTCCGTGCCAGCAACCACCCCTTGTTCAACCCCGACCTGGACTACTCGGTCTACCTGAGCAACCCCTTCTTTTTTATCTTCTTCCAGGTCATTATCCTGCTGACCACGGTCTATGCTGTCGGTAGCGAGATTAAGTTCGGGACAGGGCGTGAGTGGCTCTCGGCGGCAGGCGGTAACATCGTGGTGGCGGTAGGGGCGAAGCTACTGCCTTATACTGTCATCTTCAGCCTGATGAGTGTCTTGGCAAACTACGTGATGTTCGGCCTCATGCACATCCCTTTCAGCTGCGGCTTCTGGCCGCTCAACGGGACGGCGATCCTGTTTGTCATCGCCACGCAGGCTCTTGGCCTGTTCATCTTCTCCCTCTTTCCCGCCCTCAGTCTGATTATCAGTATCGTGTCGATGGTCGGATCGCTCGGAGCGACGCTTTGCGGGGTGACCTTTCCGGCGCCCTCGATGTATGCGCCGGTCTATTATACCACTTTCCTCTTCCCCGTCCGCCACTTTACCGAGATTTACCAGAATCTCCTTTACGGGGATTACGGTTTTGCCTATACCTGGGTGAACTTTGCGGCATTAGTGGCATTTCTGCTTCCCGCACTATTATTATTGCCTCGGTTGAAGAAAGCGATTCTTACACCCAAGTGGGCTGTGCCGGTCGAAAACTGGTCCTGGAATACCGATAACACGGATAAAAATATAGGAATATGAAACTACTATCTATCATACGCGAAGAGTTCAAGACGATTGCCGGCAGCCTTGCCATCCTGCTCGTGCTGATGGGCGGCATATTCATGTACGGATTGTTGTATAATTATATGTATGCCCCCGACCTGGTGCGCAAAGTGCCGGTTGCCGTTGTCGACCGTTCCCACAGCGAACTGAGCCGCCACTATGCCCGCCTGCTGAATGCCACCCCGCAGGTCGACATCGTGACAACAGGCGTCGACTATCCCGAAGCCCGCAATATGATGAAACAAGATCTCGTGGCCGGCATTCTCTATCTGCCGGAAGATTTCGAGGATCGTGTCAACCGGGGCGAACAATCCGTCTTCATTGTCTACGAATCGACGAGTGCTTTCCTCTACTACCTTGCCCTGCAGGAGGCCAGCGCCTCGTCCATGCTGGCGCTGAATGATGACTACCGGCCGGAGATGCTTGTTTTTCTCCCCAACCAGGATGCTGCGAAGTTGTCGGCAGCTCAACCCGTCGGCGTCGTGGGGACTGCCCTCTACAATCCGACCAAGGGCTACGGCACTTACCTGATTCCCGCCGTACTCATTGTCATCATGTTTCAGACCCTTCTCATGGTCATCGGCATGGTGAGTGGAGACGAACGGCACAACGGTTCGATCGTCCGCCTGGCCGGAAACCCCGTAAACCTGTCTTTCGGCCGGATGGCGCAGGTGGTGATCGGGAAAACCTTTGTCTATGGTATCCTCTATGCCGTTTTCGCCCTCTTCCTTTTGGGGTTGATCCCCTATATGTTCGGGCTTCCGGATATCGGTCATCCCCTGTATATCATTATGCTGATGATCCCTTTTCTGATGGCGACCAGCTTTTTCGGACTGACCGCCTCACTTGTTTTCACCGATGGTGACGCTCCTTTGCTGATGATTGCTTTCTTCTCTGTCGGACTGATCTTCCTCTCCGGTGTCTCCTATCCTTTGGAGTTGATGCCCTGGTACTGGAAGCTCACGCACTACCTGATCCCGGCAGCTCCGGCGACGATGGCATACGTCAAACTGAATTCGATGGGCGCCTCGATGGCGGAAATACAGTCGGAATACATAACCCTTTGGGTACAGTGCGTTTTCTATTTCATCACCGCCTGCCTCGTCTACCGGTATAACATCCGGAAAGCGATGCGGCATGCCCAGGTTTAAAATTGGCAAATTTTGAGCCCTCTTACATTTCCGTCTCATAGTTATGGTTTTGGTAAGTCATAACTATAAGACGCTCTCTCCATAGTTATTGTCTTTACTTAAGCGTCATTGCATCTCCCGAATCCTAACCTCCATGCCGCTACCCTGCAGAGCTTCTTTGAGTTCGCCTATCTTTGTGTCTCCGTAATGGTAGGGGTACAGGATTTTAGGCGAGAACATCCGGGCGGCGTTGGCGGCTTGGGGAACGGTCATCGTATAGGGCTGGTTGACCGGGAGGAAGGCGATGTCTATATCTTTGAGGTTCCTGAGTTCCGGGATGTCTTCCGTGTCGCCGGCTATATAGATGCGTGTGCCGCCGAGTGTCAGGATGTAGCCGTTGTCACGGTGGCGGGGATGGAATTTTTCTCTTCCGGGAGTCGTATTGTAGGCGGGGACGGCTTCTATCGTCAGGTAGTCTGTCGGTTTGAGCTTGTCTCCGTTCTTCATGACGGTTCCCTTGCCGATGATTTCCCGGCTGTTTTCGTTTGCGATGATGATCGTGCTGTCCTTTTCGGATGCGGCAATAGCTTTCTTGTCCAGATGGTCGCCATGTTCGTGGGTGATCAGGATGATGTCCGCCTTCGGGAAGGTGGCATAGTCGGCATATTCGGAGACGGGATCGACCTGTATGACATGGCCGTCGTATTCGATCATCAGGCTGGCGTGTTTGATGAACGTGATCGCCAGTTCGCCGCCGTCACGTGTTTTCAACTTATCAACTGCGAAATTACCGGCCGAGAGGGAGGTGGATGCAAACAGACTGCTCATAAGAATAAATAATAGATGTTTCATAAAATAACAGGATTGAAAGGTAAAACGTTTGGACAAAGATAAGGGAAAAACGATAACAATTAGAGATAAATCCTTACATTTGCGTCCGTATCTGATAACATGAAAAGAAATGAAACGAATACTGCAATTGATCTTTATCAGCTGTCTTTGCCTGTCGGCAGCAGCACAGAAAAACGCCCCTAAATGGATGGATAAAGCTAAAAAAGCTGTCTTTACGATCACGACTTATGGAAAAGACGGGAACAAACTGGCTACGAGTACGGGATTCTTCGTCTCCGAATCCGGCGATGCTGTTTCTGCATACGATATTTTCAAAGGGGCCGAGAAGGCGACCGTTACCGATGCGGAAGGAAAGACATACCCGGTTAAGAATATACAGGGGGCGGATGAACTCTACGATGTCATAAAGTTTCAGGTAGAGGTTCCCAAGAAAGCGGCTTTCCTCACGATTGCAGCCGAACCGGTTGCGAACGGTACGAATGCTTACCTTTTGCCTTTCTCTACCGGTAAGACGGCGACTTTTAAGTCGGGTGCAATCACCGAAGTGAGCAAACTGAAAGATCCCTACAAATATTATAAGATGGCAATTGCGCTGGAGGATAACGAGCTGAACGCTCCGTTGCTGACACCCGAAGGCGAAGTCTTTGCACTGGCACAGGCCGATGCCGGGGGGAAGAAAGATGTATGCTATGGTCTTTCCGCCGGTTATGCCGGTAGTCTGTCGATCGGATCTGCCGACTATTTAGGTTCTGTTTACCGCAGTATCGGTATCCGGAAAGGATGGCCGAAGGAGGTGGACCAGGCATCTGTTGCCCTCTATCTGCTTGCCGGGACACAGGATGCGAAGACGCGCTTAGAGACGATCAACGATTTTATCGCCACTTTCCCCAGTGCACAGGATGGCTACCTGAACCGTGCCGACTTTTATGCTTATAACCGTGCCGACTTGGCAAGCTCTCCGGCTGAACAGGCTGCTTACCTGGAAAAAGCGTTGGAAGATATAAAGACTGCATCCAAGTATAGCGACAAAAAGGGTGATGTCTGGTATAACCGTGCCAAACTGATTTATGGCGTAGCTTCCGCTGATACGACCCTGACCGATCCTGCCTGGACGGTCGAAGCGGCAATGGAGGCATTGGACAAGGCGATCGGAGAAGAGGATCTGCCTGCCTACCATCAGCTGAAAGCGGATATCTACTTCAACAAAGGAGAGTTCCAGCAGGCATTCGATGAATACATGATTGTCAATAACAGTGATATTGCTTCCGCCTCTTCCTATTATATGGCGGCGAAGGCAAAAGAACGGATCACAGGATTCAATATCGGGGACGTAATCGCTCTGTTGGACAAGGCTGTCGAGAAGTGCGGAGCAAATATGAACGCCGAGGCCGCAGCCTATGTCTTGGAACGGATTGACTGGCGCCTGCGTCTGGCACAATATGCCGATGCGATTGCCGATTATGACCTTTATTATACATTGTCCGGCGGACAGGTGCTGCCGAATTTCTTCTATCTGCGCGAACAGGCCAAGTTCCGTGCCGGTGACCTGGAAGGTGCTTTGAAGGATATCCAGACAGCTATCGCAGCAAGTCCGCGGACACCGGACTACTATGCCGAAGAGGCTTCCGTATATGTACGTCTTCAGAAGTATGAAGATGCACTGAAGAGTATCGAGAAGGCGATTGCCATTGCTCCCGATTTCGGGGCTTGTTACCGCTTGCGTGGCGTCTGCTATGTCCGTTTAGAGAAGAAGGCTGAGGCTTGCGAGGCTTTCAATAAGGCGAAAGAACTGGGCGATCCGCTTGCCGAGAAGCTGATAAAGGAACACTGTAAATAAAATAGGGATATGAAGAATCTGATGAAAGTATGGCTGTTACTGCTTGTCTGTATCCTTCCGCTTGGTACGGCCTGCCAGGGTAAAAAGAAAGAGGCAGCGCAGGTAAGTACTACGCTGTTTGATAAAGATCTGCCGGAGATCAAACAACTGGTCGATGGGAAATGGGAACTGGTTAGCGGTAAGAATGCCCGCGAGTTCTGCGAGTACGAGAATACTTTCATCACCTTCGACGGTGACCGGTATGTCTGGACCGAAGACGGCAAAGCGGAACCGGGTGCCCTGAACTGGCGCAAGGCGGATACGGGCATGGGGTATGATGCCTACCTGATGGATGTTTTCTACGAAACCAATCCGTCTTTCCCGCTCTCCATCAAGGGCGATACGCTGTTCCTGCAGGATTGTTCGGAAACGGGATATAAGTACACGTTAATCCGGAAATAATGACTGTTCGTCCCAAAGGCTGAGTTGTGTTCCTCCTTTGCCTTTGGGCTTTTTTGCATCTCCATAGACCGTTTTTCCTCCGTATTTGTAGGAGGTGTTCCGTTCATGTTCCACCAGTTTATCAAAATAGTTGTTGGGTGTATAACCATTCTCCATCTCCTGTGAAATGACGGAGAGGTTCTTTAAGGCTTCGGATTTGTCTTTATCTCCTAACTTTGCCTGCCTGATCGCTTTGTCGAAGACTTCGATCGTCTCGTCATACACGCTTGTCGGGACAGGAAAAGGATGCCCGTCTTTCCCTCCGTGGGCAAAGGAAAAACGCGCCGGATCAGAGAAACGTGAGGGAGTTCCGTGAATCACTTCACTGACCAGCGTCAAAGACTGTAATGTCCGGGGACCGACCCCTTCAAGCAGGAGGAGTGACTCCATATCTGATACATTTGTCTCGTGTGCCAGAATCAGGGCGGCACCTAAGCGTTTCAGGTTGACGTCTTCTGCCTTTACCTCGTGATGGCGGGGCAGGATGATGGATACTTCACGCATGAGCTTGTCGGGTGTCTCTTTCGTCAGTTCGAGGATGCCCTCTTTTGTCGGGGTGGCGAGTTTATCGGTGAGGTTCAGGATCAATCCCTGGTTGCGTCCGCAGACCGATGTATGCGGCTCTTCCATAAAGGAGCGGATGGAAGATGAAAGCCAGTGGTAGCGGCGGGCCATCCGTTCATTAGGGTTCATACCTTGCTGGACAACCGCCCATTCCCCTTCTTTGGTAACAACAAAAGAGTGGAGATATAGTTGGAAGCCATCTTGCACAGCTGTGTTATCTACCTTCGCAGACAGCTTACTATGCTTGACCAGTTCATCTCCGTTCAATCCGGTCCTGCCTGCTATAGCCAAAAGTTCAGCCGGTGTCTGGAGGGATGCTTTTCCCCGTCCGCCGCAGACATATATGCCTAACTCTTCTGACCGTTTATTGATCGCCTTCTTCAAAGCATTCATTACCGATGTAGTAATGCCGGACGAATGCCAGTCCATCCCCAGCACACAGCCCAGCGACTGGAACCAGAACGGATCGCTCAGCCGTTGCAGTAAAGCCGTGCGCCCATATTCGATAACGATTGCTTCGACGATGGCGCCTCCCAATAGGCACATACGCTGGGCAAGCCAGGGAGGCACTGTCCCATAATGAAGCGGTAGATCTGCATATCCTCTTTTCATATCTGCGAAGGTAAATAAAAACTATGCAAACAATCCGGATTGATTGCATAATATTTGCAACAAACAACCCGATAGAGGTGTTCTTAATTCATAATCAATAAAATAGTTGTCGATATGAGTTTACATGTTACAGAAAAGGATCATATCCTGGGGCCCGCCAAGGCTCCGATAGAGATAGTGGAGTATGCCGACTATCAGTGTCCGTATTGTAAAAAGGCGTTTTATATCATGCAGGATATCCTGAAAGAGCAGGGAGATAATATCCGCTTCGTCTTCCGTAATTTCCCGTTGGAGGAAGTACATCCGTATGCCCTGCATGCGGCTATTGCGGCAGAGGCTGCATCAGGACAGGGAAAGTTCTGGGAAATGCATGATATCCTGCTTGAGAACCAGAAAGAACTGGATGATGCTCATTTGATCGAGTATGCCCGTATCATCGATATGGATGTGGAGAAGTTCAGACATGATTTCAGTCTGGAATCTTATGTCCGGAAAGTACAGGAAGACTATGCTTCCGGTGAGAAGAACGGGGTGGATAGTACGCCCACTTTCTTTGTGAATGGCCGGATGTATGAAGGAAACTGGACGACTGCCGAATTCCCTGAATATCTCAGGTCGTTGCTACCCTAAGGCTTTATATAGGATAAAGTAGGGTTAGTGCTTGGAAAAAAGGAGTTTAATCTTTGAAGAGTTAAAGATTAAACTCCTTTTTTGTGGGGATTGGTATATTTATTCTTCGTACGTAAACTCTTCTTTCCAGGTAATACCGCTAACGTCTGTGAGGATCAGCGTATAGGAGCCTTCCGGCAAGTTAGCTATGGAACTGTCGCTGATCGTTAAGCCTGCTTTGCTGCCGAGTGGTATGACCAGGCTATGTTTACCCGGCGCAACCTTGGCTATATACCTGTTTTGGATATCGGATACCGGAAAACGGGACAGCGCTTCTGCATCCTTGTCCAGGATGACATTCCCGTCTTTGTCTTTCAACGTGATGCCGATCAGGAAAGAACCATATACATCTGCCCCTTCCACACGATAGACCGTAAAGGATAGTTTGCCGTGATCGATACTTGCATCCGATATTTCAATCTTTGGCTTGACCGATTTGTTATGCAGTTTTCCCCAGACCCCGTTGTGAAAGATCTGGTTGGTGGCAAACGACAGGAATAACAGTGCAAAAGCACCGATACCGGCTATCTTATTGATTGTGCCGGTTCTCAACGGTAACGCTCCGGAGGTCAACCACACAAGCCATGGTTGATTGCGCAACCAATGCATCTTGGGAAGTAAGAGGTAGTCGAGGGAATATTTACCTCCTCCCGACAAGAAGATCGTGAATCCGGCAACAGCCCCTAATATCCCGATCTGCCATTCATCGAGACAGGTAGTACCCAGCCATCCTGAACCTAACAGAATGCCGGTAGCCAGGCTGAATACCCCGATACTCATCAAACGGGTGAACAATCCCAACATGATGAATAGTCCGACGATCCCTTCTATAATGGTAAATATGACCATTGCCCACCAAAGGACATCCGGGTTGGTAACCAGATATTCGATCATCGGTTTAATGCCAAGGGCATTGGGTAGGAAGTGGTTGAACTTTTCTCCTATATAGCCGGGCATATCCGGTATCAGTTTATTCTCCAAAATGAGGCGTCTCCAGAAAGCTGAAAAATAGGTCCATCCGACCACCAACCGTAATGAAAGAGTAAATAAGCCGATCATGGAGTATGTATAAGACATCTCCTGTTTATTCTGATTTATCATATTCTAAATGTATTTGTAAGTGAACTGATTTGTTTAAGTCTATTGTCTGTAGAGGGAACTCTGTTGTGAGACAATCTTAAATAATCAGTTTACGATAACAGATGAACAGTGAGGTCTGTATGAACACATCGGTGTTTCGCCTTACCTGTTCAGACCGGGTTGTCTGGATCGGTGGATAAATATGTGTACCGGTTGAATAGAAACCGGATAGAAAGGTATATTGAGGTTTCTCTTGTTCCTTGGCGGAAGAAGACTGTTCGAAGATATAGGTGTTTTGTGCATTGCTGCAATTCTCGACATTGGTTGTCTGGACAGGTATATTCAACATCTGCTTGAACTCTCTCTTTGTAGGGCAGGAGAGTAGCAAGAAGAACATCATCGGGAACAAGATGAAGCTTGTTAAGTGTTTACCTGTTTTAGATGTCATTGCGTATAGTCTTTGCATGTTTCGTGGAATAATTAAATTCCTGTTATAATTCCTTATGCTAATGAACTTTTATTTGCTGCTTGTTTTATTAAATAACAACCTTGGTTCTGTTTTGTTCTGATAATTTTATTTTTTATCGGATACTTTAAATAAAAAGCCCTTGCAATCCTGAGAATGCAAGGGCTTTACTATATCAGTAAGTCTAAATTACTTCTTCATAGCTTCCTCGATAGCAACGGCTACAGCAACCGTAGCACCTACCATCGGGTTGTTACCCATTCCGAGGAATCCCATCATTTCTACGTGAGCAGGAACTGATGAAGAACCAGCGAACTGAGCATCACCGTGCATACGGCCCATAGTATCTGTCATACCGTAAGAAGCAGGACCTGCAGCCATGTTGTCAGGGTGCAATGTACGGCCTGTACCGCCACCGGATGCTACAGAGAAATACGGGTGACCGTTTTCCATACATTCTTTCTTGTAAGTACCTGCAACCGGGTGCTGGAAGCGGGTCGGGTTGGTTGAGTTACCTGTGATAGATACGTCAACACCTTCTTTACGCATGATGGCAACACCTTCGCGAACATCGTCAGCACCGTAGCACTTAACTTTTGCACGCAGACCGGTAGAGTATGCTTTTTCTTCGATTACGTTTACGTCGCCAGTCATATAGTCGAACTGAGTACGAACGTAAGTAAATCCGTTGATGCGGGAGATGATTTTAGCAGCATCCTTGCCCAGACCGTTCAGGATGACACGCAACGGTTCTTTACGAACTTTGTTTGCCATTTCAGCGATCTTGATTGCACCTTCGGCAGCAGCGAATGATTCGTGACCTGCCAGGAATGCGAAACATTTTGTTTCTTCACGAAGCAGACGGGCAGCCAGGTTACCGTGGCCGATACCTACCTTACGATCGTCGGCAACAGAACCGGCGATACAGAATGCCTGCAGACCGATACCGATAGCTTCAGCAGCTTCGGCAGCATTCATGCAGCCTTTCTTGATTGCGATAGCAGCGCCTACAACGTAAGCCCAACAAGCATTTTCGAAACAGATAGGTTGTGTTTCCTTACACATTGTATAAGGGTCGATACCTTTAGCGTCGCAGATAGCCTTTGCATCTTCGATACCGTTGATACCATATTCTTTTAAAACCGCGTTGATAGTAT
>OGZX01002440.1_pt1 | contig 14929 bp, 12 predicted proteins | sample 1576881 | NCBI WGS metagenome assembly OGZX01 (sample SAMEA3541542, study PRJEB24748) | human gut metagenome | biome: human gut; feature: human-associated habitat; material: faeces | place: China | collected 2012
CCAATGCTTGTTTATACATTTGTCTGCTATAAGTGATCTTTCTTACTAAGAGAGAGCACAAATGTTATTTCTTTCAAACTTCACGTTTTTTCAATTCTGCATTTCCGGCAAATTTATTGCTTGCTGATTCTATAGCGCTTTTAGATAATTTCTTTATTTTGTCCTTTTGTTCTTCTGTCTTAAAATGATAATTCCTATCTTTGCGTCAACGAAGTCCCTACACTTATGAAGATACTTTATGTCATTTACCAGGTATGCTTTGCGCTGCCCATTCTATTAGTATTGACTATCCTTACGGCATTGGTCACTATCATCGGCTCCCTGATCGGCGGCGCACATATATGGGGATATTATCCCGGAAAGGTATGGTCGCAACTGATCTGCTACATACTGCTTATCCCGGTGAAAGTACGTGGCAGAGAGAAGCTGGGCAAGCGTACTTCTTACGTCTTTGTGCCCAATCATCAAGGCTCGTTCGATATATTCCTTATTTACGGCTTCCTGGGCCGCAACTTTAAGTGGATGATGAAGAAGAGCTTGCGGAAACTGCCGTTTGTGGGCAAGGCTTGCGAGAGTGCGGGACACATCTTTGTAGACCGTTCCAGCCCCAAGAAGATATTGGCGACCATGCGTCAGGCCCAGTCTTCATTGAAAGACGGGGTATCGCTGGTAGTGTTCCCCGAAGGAGCACGTACTTTCACGGGACATATGGGATATTTTAAGCGAGGTGCTTTCCAGCTGGCGGATGAGTTGCAGTTGGAAGTGGTGCCCGTCACCATCGACGGTTCGTTCGAGATTCTGCCGCGCACCGGAAAGTGGGTACACCGCCACCGTATGATACTGACCATTCACGACCCTATTCCCCCTAAAGGAAAAGGAGTGGAAAATGTGAAAGCTACCATGGAAGAAGCCTATACGGCTGTGGAAAGTGCACTGCCGGAGAAGTACAAAGGGATGTTGAAGAACGAGGATCAGGACAGATAAGCCCGTTACGGCATAGCCGATGTGCTCTGCTCCATGCGGCGATGTTCTTCTATCAGCCTCATATTCTCCCGGGCTTTGGTGAGGAAGTCCTTTACCAGCGGAGCCTCTTTGAAAGACTGGGGAGCAGTTCTCATAATATCTTCCACCAAAGGAGTCATGATGGGATAGGGCAGGGTGCTGCATACCATCATAAAGACGCTGGGGCCCAATACATTCTCAAAGTTATCGGTGATGAATTGTTTGACGTAGTCGTTCGTTTCCTTGACAAGTGCCTCTCCCTCTTTTTTCAACTGTTCGCGGACATCTTCCAGGTTGGCGCCATCCAGCACCATACGTGCTTCTTTGCGTTCCAACTCTTCCATCTTCACTTCCATGCCGTTGCGCTTGTCAATGAAATCGTAGAGTTTGTCGTTGAGCGGAGTGCCTTTGGCGGTCAGTTGGGTGTTGGTGATGGATACTACCACTTTCCCGCTCTCGAGGACCAACGGCATAATGCCTTCGTTGTCCATATAGAGCGTCACCATCATCACGGAGTCGGCTTTGCCATTCATTTTGAAAAGGCCGTGAATCACTTCCGCAGAGTCGATAGCCACCCATTCTCCGTCCTGAAGCGTTTTAAGAAACAGCATCTTTCCGTCAAGGCTGGTTATCGAAGAGCTGCCCTCTATCTTGTATTTACGGCTACACGACGAAAAGAACACAAGTAAGAGCAAAAGGGGTAAAATGTGGTTCACACTCATTCTAATCATGCAGAAACGATTTTTGAATTACACGGAACAAAGGTATTAATATTCCTTATAAACCGGACAAAAAGAAAGGATTTTTCATTTGGTTTACGTATTTTTGCATAATAATTAGAACCGAAAACAACATGAAATTGACAGTAAGAAAGTGTTTGATTGCAGCTGTTGCTGCATTGACAATCGGATCTGCACGTGCAGACGAAGGAATGTGGTTGCTGCAACTGATGAAACAGCAGAACTCCATCGACATGATGAAAAAACAGGGGTTGAAGCTCGAAGCCGATGCCCTATACAACCCTAACGGCGTATCGCTGAAAGATGCCGTAGGTATATTCGGTGGTGGTTGCACCGGCGAGATTATCTCTCCCGAAGGGCTGATCCTGACCAACCACCACTGCGGTTATGATGCTATTCAGCAGCACAGTAGCGTGGAACACGACTACCTGACCGACGGCTTTTGGGCGATGAACCGCAACGAGGAACTGCCCACCCCGGGACTGAAGTTCCGTTTTGTAGACCGCATCGTTGACATCACCGACCTGGTGAACGACAAGATAAAAGCCGGCGAAGCCACCGAAGTTACCGCACAGACCCGCCCCTTCCTTAGCAAACTGGCACAGGAAGAACTGGAAAAGAGCGACCTGAAGGGCAAACCGGGCATCATCGTGCAGGCATTGCCTTTCTATGCAGGCAACCGCTTCTACCTCTTCTATTACAAAGTGTACAGCGACGTGCGCATGGTAGCTGCTCCACCCTCTTCCGTGGGTAAGTTTGGCGGCGAAACGGACAACTGGATGTGGCCGCGCCACACGGGCGACTTCTCCATATTCCGCATCTATGCCGACAAGAACGGTGATCCCGCCGACTATTCCGCCGAGAATGTGCCTCTGAAAACTCCCAAGTTCCTGCCTATCTCCATCAAGGGATTGCAGGAGAACGACTATGCCATGATTCTGGGTTTCCCCGGAAGCACCAGCCGCTACCTGACGGAATCGGAAGTGAAATCGCGCATGCAGGCCGACAACCAGGCTATGATCGATATGCGCGGCGTCCGCCTGGAAGTGCTGAGAAAGGCAATGGCTGCCAGCGACAAGACCCGCATCCAGTATGCCAGCAAGTTTGCCCGCAGCAGTAACTACTGGAAAAACTCCATCGGTATGAACCAGGCGATTGTAGACAACAATGTGCTGGGCGCCAAAGCCGAACAGGAAAAGAACTTCAATGAGTTTGCCAAAGGAAAGCCCGAATACGAAGGGGTAGTGGACAAGATCAATGCCCTCGTTGAGAAGGAATTCCCCCTTATCCGCCAGATGAACTATATGTACGAAGGTTTGAACGGCGCCATCGAATTCGGCAGCCCCTATATGGTGATGGATAATATGAAGAAGGCCCTGGAAGAGAAGAACGACTCCCTGCTCGATGCTACCAAGAAGTTATTGGTAGAGGTGTTTGAAGGCGTTCAGGATAAGGACTACGACCATGAAGTGGACCGTGCTGTGGCTAAAGCCATCCTGCCGGCTCTTGCCAAGGCGCTGACTCCGGATGAATTGCCCGGCTTCTACCAGACGATTCAGACCAAGTTCAAGGGTGACTATGATGCATACGTGGACGATATTTACGACAACTCCATCCTCAGCAGCCGCGAGAGCCTGGACAAGTTCCTGAAGAAGCCTACCGTAAAGGCGATAGAGAAAGACCCTGCAACCGCCTATTCAAGATCGAAGAATGAGAAACTGAAGGCTGTGGCCATGACGCTGCAGGCATCGTACTCCGAACTGCCTCTGCTGCATAAGGCTTATATCCGCGGTTTGGGCGAGATGAAGGAACCCGCGCCTTCTTATCCGGATGCCAATTTCACGCTGCGCCTGACCTACGGTAATGTGAAGTCGTACAACCCGCGCGATGCCATACATTATAAGTACTACACCACTACCGACGGTATTCTGCAGAAAGAGAACCCCGAAGACAGTGAGTTCGTAGTTCCCGCCAAGCTGAAAGAACTGATTCTGAACAAGGACTTCGGACGCTATGCTATGGCGGACGGTACCATGCCGGTTTGCTTCCTGACGACGAACGATATCACCGGCGGTAACTCCGGCAGCCCCGTTATCAACGGCGAGGGCCAACTTATCGGTACTGCTTTCGACGGTAACTGGGAGTCTTTGAGCGGAGATATCAATTTTGACAATAATATGCAGCGTTGCATCAATCTCGATATCCGCTATATGCTCTTCATACTTGAGAAGCTGGGCGGCTGCAAGCACTTGATTGATGAAATGACGATTGTAGAATAAGTATGAAAAAACTATTATTATTGACAGCCCTTACATTCACTACATTCTCGGCTCTTGCCGACGAGGGCATGTGGATGCTTACCGACCTCAAAAAGCAAAATGAGGTCGCCATGACGGAACTGGGACTGCTGATACCTGCCGAACAGATTTATAATCCCGACGGCATTGCCCTGAAGGATGCCGTAGTGCACTTCGGCGGTGGATGTACCGGTGAAGTAATCTCCGCAGAAGGTCTGGTGCTGACCAACCACCACTGCGGCTACGGCTCCATACAGCAACACAGTAGTGTGGAGCACGATTACCTGACTGACGGTTTCTGGGCAATGAGCCGTGAGGAAGAGCTTCCCTGCAAAGGACTCACCATCACCTACATTGACCAGATAATGGACGTGACCGACTACGTGAATGCCCAACTGAAAGTAGATCCCGATCCCAACGGAACTAACTATCTGTCTCCCAAATACCTGTCTACGGTAGCTACCCGTTTTGCCGCCGAGCAGAACATTGCCTTGACTCCCGGTCGCAAACTGGAACTGAAAGCATTCTACGGCGGAAACAGATACTACCTCTTCGTAAAGACTACTTACAGTGACATCCGCATGGTGGGCGCCCCGCCTTCCTCTATCGGAAAATTCGGTGCCGACACGGATAACTGGATGTGGCCGCGCCACACGGGCGACTTCTCCCTCTTCCGCATCTATGCCGACAAGAACGGACAGCCTGCCGGATACAGCAAGGACAACGTGCCCTTGCAAGTGAAGAAGCATCTTACAATCAGCCTTGCGGGCTATCGTGAGGGTGATTTTACCTTTATCATGGGTTTTCCCGGCCGTAACTGGCGCTATATGATTTCCGACGAGGTGGAAGAGCGTATGCAGACCACCAACTTCATGCGCCACCACGTGCGCGATGCCCGCCAAAAGGCATTGATGGAGCAGATGCTAAAAGATGATGCCGTGCGCATCCATTATGCCAGCAAGTATGCTTCGTCTGCCAATTATTGGAAGAATGCCATCGGCATGAACGAAGGGTTGGTTCGTCTGAAAGTGCTCGATACCAAGCGTGCGCAGCAAGAGGCGCTGTTGGCGCGCGGACGCGAGAAGGGCGATGATTCCTATCAGAAAGCGTTCGACCAGATACGCAGCATCGTGCAGCACCGCCGTCCGGCGCTGTATCACCAGCAGGCCATTCAGGAAGCGCTGATTACGGGACTTGACTTCATGCGCATTCCCAGCACGGCAGGTTTGGTGGCTGCCTTGAAGAGCAAGAACAAAGCGCGTATCCGGGCTGCCGCCGACAGTCTTCAGACAGCTGCCGACAGTTATTTTGCTTCTGTTCCCTTTCCCGAAGTGGAGCGTATCGTAGGCAAAAAGATGCTGCAAACGTATATGCAATATATCCCTGACGAGCAGCGCATCGGTATCTTCCGGATTATTGACAAACGCTTCAAGGGAAATAGTGACGCTTTCGTCGATGCTTGTTTCGACTATTCCATCTTCGGCAACAAGGAGAACTTTGCCAAGTTTATACGCAAGCCCAGCTTGTATAAGATTAGTAATGACTGGATGGTGCTGTTTAAGTATTCCATTACCGACGGGCTGTTGCAAACAGCTGTCGCTATGATGGATGCCAACAAGAACTATGATGCTGCGCACAAGGTCTGGGTAAAGGGCATGATGGATATGAAGCAGGAAGCCGGTATTCCCATCTACCCGGATGCCAACTCCCCCCTGCGCCTGACGTACGGGAAGGTATTGCCTTATTCGCCTGCTGATGGGGTGGAATATGGATACTACACCACGTTGAAGGGGGCTATGGAGAAGGAAGATCCCAATAACTGGGAATTTGTTGTTCCCGCCAAGCTGAAACAGCTCTATCAAGCCCAAGACTACGGACGCTATGCCATGCCCGACGGCGAAATGCCTATCTGCTTCATTGTAAATACCGACAACACCGGCGGTAACTCCGGCAGCCCGGTATTCAATGCCAAAGGCGAACTGATAGGCACCGGCTTCGACCGCAACTATGAAGGCTTGACGGGCGATATCGCTTTCCGTCCCTCTTCCCAGCGTGCCGCTTGCGTCGATATCCGCTATACGCTGTTCATCATAGAGAAGTATGCGGGAGCTTCACATATTATCAAGGAACTGACGATTGCGGAAGAATGATAAACCGCAATCTATATAAATAATCTTTAATTTCCTTGTCAGTACAAATATAAGTACTTATATTTGTACTGACAAAGGAGAGAAGATTATGAGAACAGTCAACTATTCAGATTTAAGGAACAACCTCAAAAGTTATCTTGACGGGGTTGTTAATGACAGCGAACCGCTGATAGTACATCGTTCGGGAAATGAAAGTGTAGTCGTAATTTCTCTGGAAGAATACAATTCCATCAAAGAAACCGAATACATTATGAAGTCCCCTGCCATGATGGATATTATCCGAAAAGGGGATGAAGAAATAAAGAATGGCGGTGGAACGACTGTTGATGTAGAGAACTTATGGAAATAAAACTCCTTGAACAGGCTAAAGCAGACCTTGAATACTGGAAGAAAACAGGCAATAAAGCCATTATGAACAAGATAACGGCTCTACTCAAAGATATCGCAGAACATCCTTATTCGGGTATAGGCAAACCGGAAGCACTAAGATATGAACTTGCCGGGAAATGGTCGAGACGCATCAACTCCGAGCACCGGATTATTTATTCGGTGCATGAAGATACGGTTGAAATCTACGTGTTCTCGATGAGATACCACTACAAGAATCAATAAACCATTCATTTATTTGCGCAGCGTCAGCACCGTAATCTCCGGCCATGCCCCAAAGCGGAAGGGGAGTCCTACGTAGCCGATGCCGATATTGACGTACAGGGCACGGTTGCCTTCGTAGTACATTCCCCGCCATTCGGGATAGAGAAGTTCGGCAAGGGAGTGACCGAAGAGGATGCCTTGCATGGCATGGGTGTGTCCGGCAAGCATCAGGGAGATATCGGACTTGGGGAGTACTTCGCGCCGCCAATGGGTGGGGTTGTGGCTGAGCAGTACCCGGAACATTCCTTCGGTGCCCTGCATGGCTTTCGGCAGATCGGCGAATTGCGAGAAAGGCGGCTCGCCGTCATTCTCTACACCGATAAGGGCGATGCTGTCACCCCGGTGATGAAGGATATCGTGCTCGTTGTTCAGCAGTTTCCAGCCCATCGCTTTCTGTTGCTCTTTCAGGTAAACCATGTTTTGGGCTTCGGCTTCGGGAGAAGGCCAGTGATAATAACTTCCATAATCGTGGTTGCCGAGGATGGAGTAGACGCCGTCGGGGGCATGGAGCTGTGACAGTACCTGCTGGAATCCGTCTAATTCGTGGCTTTGCTGGTTCACCAGGTCACCGGTAAAGACGATAAGGTCGGGCTTCTGGGCATTGATCAGATCGACCAGGCGCTTGATAGGTTCCGGATTGCCTTGCCAGCTGCCGATATGGATATCTGAAATCTGGACGATGCGGTAGCCGTCGAACCCTTTGGGAAGGTCGGCGGAACGGTATTCCACCTCTTTCACTTCGAAGCGGGAGACACCGACCAGCGTGCCATAAAGGATGTTGCAGAAACTGATGGCGCCCAATACCAGCCCGATGGCGGTGAACGGGCTGCGGGGACAGCGGCGGATGATGAAATGCACCAGCACGCCTATCAGGGAGCAGAGCATGAGAATGGTCTTGGGAACGACAAACAGGATAATGGCAACAGCCAACCTGCCTATGCCCTGCGTATGGTTGGACATGGCATTATCGCCCGTCATGAAGTACAGATACCCCGCTATCAGCAGAACGGTAGGAAGCCAATATAAACTGCGAAGAAGCAGACTCTTCGTTCTTCGTACTATATATACAAAGTAGATGTATACGTCGGGAATAAGGAGAAACAGGATGAAAAGCAGAGTTATTCGGTGCATATATCTTTCAATTCTTCGATGTTCTTTTTAATGTCATTGAGATATTTATAAATTACCTTTTTATAAAGGATATAGATTATCAGCGCATCAATTACTACAAAGAAAGCAATAAGGACGGCTTGCGTACCGGCAGAAGCCAGATGATACTCCATCACCCAATAGTTAAGGGCATTGAAGAGCACGACCCATACGGAAATAGCTATCACCTCGTATTTGGTCCATTGGCGGAATACGGTCATGCGGCGGCTTACTTCGGCTACGCTCATTTCGTCGATGCGGGTGGCTTTGCTCCAGCGGTAGGTCTTCCAGTCCCACCACATGCCTGCCAGAATGCTGACGGCAATAAAGCCCAGCAATGCAACAATCTTGTTCTGTATATGTTCATTGAACCCCCAAGTAGGCAGCAACAGCCATATCAGGAGAAGGACAGCCAGTCCGATGGCACCGATTCCTATGGAGAAGCGTTGCAGTATGGCAATACGTTTCAGGCTCTTGCGGGTATTCGTCTTGTAACCGGCAATCAGTTCCGTAATCTGCTTTTCGTCGGCAATCGGCTCTTTCTGCAACTGTTCATTCAGTGCGTTCCATGATTTCTTCAGTTCATCCAGTTCCATATATTAGTCCTCCTTGTTCATTTTTTTAAGTTTGTCTTTGATCCGGCTGAGTTTGGTGGCGACGTTTGTCACGGTCAGTCCGGTGATTTCGGCAATGTCTTCGTAGCTTTTTTCTTCCAGGTAGAGCAGGATGATGGATTTTTCCAATTGTCCCAGCCGGTTAATCATCCGGTAGAGCTGCTTCAGCATGGCTTGTGTCTCGTCCGTCTCTTCCGTCCGGTCGGCCTCTTGGGTGAGGGTGACGATTTCGGGGATGTTCTTCTCCTTCCGGATAAAGCTGATACAGGTGTTCAGTGCAATGCGGTATATCCAGGTGGACATTTTACACTCCCGCCGGAATTTGGGAAATGCTTTCCACAGGTTCAGTACCACTTCCTGATACAGGTCGCCGAGGGTAGCGTTGGGCGTAGTGTACAGGTAGCACACCTTGTATATGACGCGCTCGTACTCTCGTACTGTGGACACAAACTCTTGCTCTACATTATCCATTTTCTTTGGCTTCTACGTTTCGAATTGCTTTTTGCTTTGTTAGTCGCAGTGAAAGTCGATAAATCACAATGCAAAGGCATATTTTATTTAGGCAGGTTGGCTGCCAGGAACTTCCGCATTTTATCCACCGGCATTCCGCGGCGGCGGGCATAGTCTTCCAGCTGGTCCTGACCGATCTTGCCGACTGCAAAGTAGCGGGATGCGGGGTGTGCCAGCATCAGGCCGCAGACGGAAGCGTGCGGAGACATGGCTCCGTTCTCGGTCAGGGTGATTCCGATGCTCTTCATGCCGAGCAACTCATCCAGAAGGAAGTTGACGGATTGGTCGGGCAGGGAAGGATAGCCCACGGCGGGGCGGATTCCCTGGTAATCCTCAATCAGCAACTCCCGGATGGAGAGTGATTCGTCGGGGGCATATCCCCAGGCTTCCTTGCGCACATATTCGTGCATCTTCTCCGTGGCGGCTTCGGCAAGGCGGTCGGTCAGCGTCTGTACGAGCAGATGCTTGTAGGGATCGTCTTTGTAGTACCCTTCGGTTTCCCCGCTGATGGACGAGGCAAATAGCCCGATGGTATCGGGGATGCCCGAGGATAGCGGACGGATAAAGTCGCTCAGGCAGAGGAAAGGGCTGCCGTCGGGATGCGGTGTCTGTTGGCGGAGCAGCGGGAAGACGGTTCCTTCTATCAGAAGGTTGTCACCGTCGGCGTTCGCACGGCAGAGTCGGAAGATGCATCGGATGGTAATGTCTTCGTCCAGTTGGTTGAGCATCCGGTTGGCTTCCTTGAACAGTTGCATCGCCTCGGCGGCTTTGGCACGTTCTTCTTCGGGGAAAGCTGCCAGCCAGGTGGCACGGCAAGCGTCGCAGCCATGAATATCGGCTATGGCTGCAAAACGCGGTTGAAAGCCCCAGGCATGGAAAAAGTAAATCCAGTTGATGTAGGGGCTTACGTCGTGAACGGGATAGCTAAGGATTACCGGTGGTTGGGAATTAATCATTTACTGTTCGTTAATCATTGAATCTCAGTTCTTCGCCCCGGTAGGTATCGTCTACAACACCGTCGCTGTAAATCAGATGTCCGTTGGCAAAGGTCTTTTCCACTTTCCAGTTGAAGTCGATGCCGTTCAGCGGAGTCCATCCGCATTTGCTCAGGACATCGTTGTCGGTTAATGTCCAACGTTCGGTGGGGCGCACCAGTACGAGGTCGGCGTGATAGCCTTTGCGGATATAGCCGCGTTTCTCGATATGGAACAACCGGGCGGGCGCATGGCACATCTTCTCGACTACGGTTTCGAGCGTGAAGACAGCCTCGTCCACCAGCTTCAGCATACTGATAAGCGAGAACTGTACCATCGGCATGCCCGACATCGCTTTCAGGGCGCCGCCCGTCTTATCGGAAAGCAGGTGCGGGGCGTGGTCGGTACCGATTACATCTATCAATCCCGATTTTACGGCATTGCGGATGGCATTGCGGTCGGCTTCCGTCTTGATGGCGGGGTTGCACTTGATGCGTGCGCCGAATGTCCGGTAATCGTTGTCCGTAAAGAGCAGATGGGGAATACAGGCTTCGGCGGTGATGCGTTTCTCCGAAAGCGGGGCGTTGCTGAATAGTTCGAGCTCGCCGGCGGTGGAGATATGGAGTATATGCAACCGGGCATTGGCATCTTTTGCCAGTCGCACGGCAAGTTCGGAAGAGGCGTAGCAAGCCTCGGCAGAACGGATATGCGGGTGCTCAGTGATAGGAATATCGTCCTTTCCGGCAAACAGTTCCTTGACTTTGGCGGTATTCTTCTTGATAATATCCTGTTCTTCGCAGTGGGCGGCAATCAGCATATCGGTGCCGTGGAAGATGTTGCGCAGGCTGCTTATTCTGTCCACCAGCATATTGCCGGTGCTGGAACCCATAAAGAGCTTGACGCCGCAAACACGGCGCTTGTCCAGTTGGGCAAGGTCGGCGCAGTTGTTGTTGGTTGCCCCGAAGTAGCAGGAATGGTTGACGACGCATTTCTCGTTCAGCAGGTCGAACTTGGCGTTCAGCGCATCCAGCGTGGTGGTCTGCGGGCTGGTGTTCGGCATGTCCATGATGGACGTCACGCCACCGGCGGCGGCGGCACGGCTTTCGCTGAAGATGTCCGCTTTCTCGGTCAGTCCCGGATCGCGGAAGTGCACGTGGTCGTCGATGATGCCGGGCAGCAGGTAGCAGCCGGTGGCATCGATGGTTTCGTCACAGGGGGCGGAAAGGGAGTCGCGGTCTGCTGCGATCTCGGCGATACGCCCGTTCTCTATTACCACGCAGCCTTTGAAGGACTGGCCTTCGTTTACAATCGTGGCGTTATCTATCAGTCTTCTTTTCATTGTTCATTCTTCATTTTTCGTTGAACTGCGGGTATTTATGGAACCAACTGTTCCACTTCAACCGTATGACTCCGAATATGGCTTCGCCGAAAATGCTGCTGTTCATTTTGGAAGTGCCCAGCTCGCGGTTGATGAAGATAACGGGGACTTCCTTGACTTTGAAGCCGCATTTGTAGGCGGTGAACTTCATTTCTATCTGGAAAGCGTAACCTTTGAAGCGGATGCCGTCCAGGTCGATGGTCTGCAATACGCGGCGGCGGTAGCATACGAAACCGGCAGTCGTGTCGTGAATCGGCAGACCGGTGATGAGGCGCACGTACTTGGAGGCGAAATAGGACATCAGCACGCGTCCCATAGGCCAGTTCACTACATTGACGCCGCTGACGTAGCGCGAACCGATGGCTACATCGGCTCCCTCTTCGGCACAGGCCCTATATAGGCGGGGCAGATCCTGGGGATTATGGCTGAAGTCGGCATCCATTTCGAAGATGTACTCGTAGTTGCGTTGCAGCGCCCATTTGAAGCCGGCGATATAAGCCGTTCCCAATCCCAGCTTTCCTTTGCGTTCCACCATGAACAGGCGTTCGGGGAATTCTTGCTGTAAAGTTTTGACGATGGCGGCTGTACCGTCGGGCGAACCGTCTTCGATGACAAGGATATGGAAGCCATGCTCCAGGGCGAAGACGGCGCGGATAATGTTTTCTATATTTTCCCGTTCGTTGTAGGTGGGGATAATGACAATGCTATCTGGTGTCTGCATATTCATTCATGTGGAGGATTGTAATAGGCACAAATGTAATGCTTTTCTATTATTTACGGATAAAACTAAGGATTATTTATGTATTTTTGCGGCGGAATTACCATCATATCTATCATGACTATCACCGAATTGCAACAACGCTACGCCGCTCATCCCAATGTGGAGGCTATGAGCCGCCTGCTTAAAGATACTTCTGTCCGACATCTGTATTGCGGAGGCCTGTGCGCTTCCGCCGCTTCGCTGTTCTCGTCCGTACTGGTGCAGCGGGCGGAGTGTCCGTATGTCTTTATTCTCGGAGACCTGGAAGAAGCCGGCTATTTTTACCATGACCTCACGCAGATACTGGGCGGAGAACGGGTATTGTTCTTCCCGTCCTCTTTCCGTCGCGCCATCAAGTACGGACAGAAGGATGCCGCGAACGAGATACTGCGTACGGAAGTGTTGAGCCGCTTGCAGAAAGGCGAAGAAGGGCTTTGCGTAGTGACTTATCCCGATGCGCTGGCGGAGAAAGTGGTTTCGCGCAAGGAGCTGGGGGACAAGACACTGAAACTGCATACGGGCGAGCGAGTGGATATGAACTTCATTACCGAAGTGCTGCGCAGCTACGGCTTCGAGTATGTGGACTACGTCTACGAGCCGGGGCAATATGCCGTGCGCGGTAGCATTATCGACGTCTTTTCCTTTTCTTCCGAATGCCCTTACCGCGTCGATTTCTTCGGCGATGAAGTGGAGAGCATCCGCGTTTTTGAGGTAGAGACGCAGCTCTCCAAAGAGAAGAAGGAAAGCATCGCGATAGTTCCCGACCTGAGCCGTAGCCTGGAAAAAGGCGGAAACGGCGGGATGGTTTCTTTCCTGGATTTCCTTCAACCCGAAACGGTGTTGGCAATGCGCGACTTCCTCTGGTTGCGCGAACGCATCCAGACCGTGCACGATGAAGCCCTTACCCCACAGGCCATTGCCGCCCGCGAGGCCGAAGAGAACGGAGCAATTACCCTGGACGGCAAGCTGATCGATGGCGGCGAGTTCACCCTGCGGGCACTCGACTTCCGCCGGATGGAGATGGGCAACAAACCCACCGGCACGCCCGATGCCACCGTTTCGTTCGATACCACCGCCCAGCCTATCTTCCACAAGAACTTCGACCTGGTGGCAGAGAGTTTCCAGGATTATCTTGCCCGGAACTATACCATATATATATGTAGCGATAGTTTGAAACAGACCGACCGCATCCGCGCCATCTTCGAGGACCGGGGCGACCGCATCTCTTTCATCGCCGTAGAGCGCACCTTGCACGAAGGATTTGCCGACAATGCCTTGCGCCTCTGCATCTTCACCGACCACCAGCTGTTCGACCGTTTCCATAAATACAACCTGAAGAGTGACAAGGCGCGCAGCGGCAAGGTAGCCCTCTCGTTGAAGGAACTGAACCAGTTTACCCCCGGCGATTATGTGGTACATACCGACCACGGCGTGGGACGCTTTGCCGGGCTGGTGCGCATTCCCAACGGAGATACTACCCAGGAAGTGATGAAACTGGTCTATCAGAACGAAGACGTGGTATTCGTCTCCATCCACTCCCTGCACAAAGTTTCCAAATACAAGGGAAAAGAAGGGGAAGCCCCCCGCCTGAACAAGCTGGGTACCGGCGCCTGGGAAAAACTGAAAGACCGCACCAAGACAAAGATCAAGGACATAGCCCGCGACCTGATAAAACTATACTCGCAACGGCGTGAGGAGAAAGGTTTCCAATACAGCCCCGACAGCTTCCTGCAACGGGAGTTGGAAGCGTCTTTCATCTACGAAGATACTCCCGACCAAAGCAAGGCCACTGCCGATGTGAAAGCCGATATGGAAGGTGCCCGCCCGATGGACCGCCTGGTATGCGGCGATGTAGGCTTCGGAAAGACGGAAGTGGCTGTGCGTGCCGCCTTCAAGGCCGTAGCCGACAATAAGCAGGTAGCTGTGTTAGTGCCTACCACGGTGCTTGCCTACCAGCATTTCCAAACCTTCAAGGAACGCCTGAAGGGCTTGCCTTGCCGGGTGGAATACCTGAGCCGTGCCCGCAGTGCCGCGCAGACCAAGGCGGTTATCAAAGGGCTTGCCGATGGCGAAGTGAATATCCTTATCGGTACCCACCGCATCCTGGGCAAGGATGTGAAGTTCAAAGACCTCGGACTGCTGGTTATCGACGAGGAACAGAAGTTCGGCGTTTCCGTAAAGGAGAAGCTACGCCAACTGAAAGTGAATGTCGACACGCTGACGATGACCGCCACGCCCATTCCCCGCACCTTGCAGTTCTCGCTGATGGGTGCGCGCGACCTGAGCGTCATCCAGACTCCGCCCCCCAACCGCTATCCTATTCAGACCGAGGTACATACCTTCAACGAAGAAATCATTGCCGACGCCATCAACTTCGAGATGAGCCGCAACGGGCAGGTGTTCTTCGTAAACAACCGCATCGCCAACCTGGTAGAGCTGAAAGCGATGATCGAACGCCATATCCCCGACTGCCGTGTCGCCATCGGTCACGGACGGATGGAGCCTGCGGAACTGGAAAAGATTATCCTGGACTTCGTGAACTACGACTACGACGTGCTGCTTGCCACCACCATCATAGAGAGTGGTATCGACATCCCGAATGCCAATACCATCATCATCAACCAGGCGCAGAACTTCGGCCTGAGCGACTTGCACCAGATGCGCGGGCGTGTGGGGCGAAGCAACAAGAAAGCATTCTGTTACC
>OGZX01002441.1_pt1 | contig 14912 bp, 9 predicted proteins | sample 1576881 | NCBI WGS metagenome assembly OGZX01 (sample SAMEA3541542, study PRJEB24748) | human gut metagenome | biome: human gut; feature: human-associated habitat; material: faeces | place: China | collected 2012
TGACACGATTTCCGATATTAACCGGAAAGCTTTACTTTCCGATCGATTGAAGCTGGATTTTGCCCGGAGGAATGATCGGATTATTCAAGGTATAAAGGAATTTGCAGGAACAGAGATAGCCTTGAATATCGTTAATGAGTTGATGTATTTCTGTGAAGTGGATTATCGTTTTTTTACGAGGGCGATGGAAGCATTGGGTGATTCTGCGCCCGAAGGGGATTTGAAAAATAGAGTCACGGAAGCTTACGAACAGGCTAAAAATCGTCAACTTACCGGTAATGCTCCTACTTTTAGCCTTCCGGATATGAACGGGAAAATGTACTCCTTGGAAGATTTTAAGGGAAAATATTTGCTAATCGACTTCTGGGCTTCTTGGTGTGCTCCTTGTCGGACGAAGAATAAAGAATTGAATAAGCATTATCAGGAATTGAAAGATATGGGGGTGAACGTGGTATCCGTTTCTCTGGATAACGATCGGGACAAATGGCTGAAAGCTTTAAATGAGGATCAAGTTTCTTGGTTGCAGTTGGTGGATTTGGACGGGTTTGAGAAAAGTAAAGTCAGAACAGATTACAAGGTAGAACGGGTCCCGACCGTTTATTTGATTGACCCGCAAGGAAAAGTGCTGATAACGGGTCCTTCTTTGGAGGAGGTTAGAGATGTGATGAAATGAGAGCCTATCTTTTATTAAAATTACAAATATGTTATATGGTAATGTGAAGAGTCGTCCGGGAATTTTCGGGCGACTCTTGTCTGTATAAAATAAAATCATACCTTTGTATTTATAATGTGAAGGTGTAAGATGAATTCGGACAATGGATTATTAGCTAAACGAATTTTTCAAGGAGACGAAGAAGCGTTTAAAATTTTGTATGAAGAGTTTTTTCATGCATTGCTTGCTATTGCCTGTAAATATGTGGAGAGTGAGGTGGCGAAGGATATCGTGCAGGACACTTTTTTCAAATTATGGACCACGCCTCATAAGTTTTCTGCGACCACGGATTTACGTTTTTATTTGTACCGTTCCGTACAGAATCAATGTTTGAATTATATTCGGAATAAGAAAGTGGAAGATCGTTATCGTGATCGAGTAGAGGTCGTTTCAGAAGATTTCTTTTATAACACGGTATTAGAGGAAGAAATTTTTATTCGTTTGCAACAAGCTATAGATGAACTTCCGGAGAAGTATAGAAAAGTGATTAATCTGAGCCTGGAAGGATTGAGCGATAAGGAAGTTGCCTTGCGTTTGGGAATATCTATTGATGCTGTTAAACAACAGAAAAAGAGGGGAAAAGAGCAGTTGAAGGAAAAATTGAATCATCCATTCTTGTTTTTACTAATAAATTTCTTGTAGATTTTTGTCACTTTTTATAATGCTCCGTGTCTTGTAATAAAACACAAGAAAACATGACGGAGCAGGATAAACATATTACTCATATTGCCGATTTGATTGTGGCGGAATTGACTGGGAAAATTGATGATTCTGGTCGAAGAGAGCTCGAAAATTGGAAGCATGAGACACCTGAACATTTACGATTGTATGATCTTTATCAATCAACGGATTTTGTCGCTCGTAAATTTGAATTCATTAAAGAATACAGTGCTATAGAAGCTTATCAAGAATTTGCAGGGCGAGTGGTACAGGCGAAACGTCGGAAGAGAACCTGGGCATTATATCGTTATGTAGCAGCGATATTATTATTTGTGTTAGGAGGAAGTTATTATTTTTTTCACGGTGCTGAAAATGAGCCTATTTCTTTCGTTCAGAAGATACAACCAGGATCTTATAAAGCGATATTGACGGAGCCTGACGGGACAAAAATTGATATTTCAGATACGACTTTTCTAGCTTTTATTCAAAAGGAGGCAATATCAAGGAAGAGTGAGGACGAGGTGACAGAAGTTCTTTATCATACGATTACGATTCCCCGGGGAGGAGAATATGATTTGTTATTGAGTGACGGTAGTCGCTTGAGAATGAATTCAGAATCAGAAGTTCGGGTTCCGGTGACATTTGAGAAGGGGCAACGGGAAGTTTTTATGAAAGGGGAGATTTATTTTGATATAGTGCGGGATTCTTTGGCTCCTTTTGTGGTTCATACTCGCCAGGGAGATATTCGTGTGTTAGGTACCTCTTTTAACGTGAGGGATTATCAAGATGAAGATTTTTTAGAGACGACTTTGGTAGATGGGAAAGTTGCTTTTGAAAGGAAGGGAGACTGTAGTTATTTGAAACCGGGAGAACAATTACGATTGAATAAAAAAAATGGAAAGACTACGGTAGAGGCTGTTGATGTACTTTTATATTGCTCTTGGAAGGATGGAAGGTTTGCTTTCGAGAAACAACGTTTGGAGGAGATCATGAATACGATTGCCCGGTGGTATAATATTGAAGTGTTCTACGAGAGTTCTTCCGTGAAAGATATTTTGTTCACGGGAAATATAAAACGATATAGTGATTTGGATCAAGTTGTTAATATGCTGAAACTTATTAATAAAATAGATATAGATATTAAGGATAGAAATGTTTTTGTAAGAAGTAATGAATGAAAAAACAGGTGATACGCCAATATCACCTGCCTAAGCCTGAAACGAATTCAGGACAGTAACTTATCTAATTTACAAATGTATGAAAAAAAAGTTCAAATGCAAGGGCTGGTGTTCTGGCCTGAGAAAATGTTGTCTTATGATGAAGTTTTTCATGTTATTCATGTTGCTTACGGCACTCCAAGTGAATGCCGTGGTGAAGTCTCAAGAGACATTGTTAAACGTAAATGTGGCTCGTGTTTCTTTAGTGGAAGTCTTAAAAATGATCGAATCAAAGAGTGACTATACTTGCCTTTATAGTCATGAGGATGTAGCTAAAGTAGATAACTTAACGGTTGAACTGAAAAATGCGACCGTTCGGGAAATACTGGATGTTTGTTTAAAAGGAACTAGATTGGGATATAAAATCGTGGATCAGACGATTGTGATCCGTAATTTGAGTGAAATGGAGCAAAAAAATGGAGAGATAAAACAAAGAACGATCACGGGGAAAGTGACAGATAAAAGCGGGGCTCCTCTTCCGGGTGTAACAGTGATGATCAAAGGATTATCGGTAGGGACGGCTACAGACGTGACTGGCAGTTATAAGTTGGCTATTCCCCAAGAAGAGAAAGATTTTATCCTTCAATTTTCTTTTGTCGGAATGAAGACACAAGAGGTGAAATACGTGGGTAAAGATACGATTAATGTGGTGTTGGAAGAAGAGGTGAATACGATGGATGAGGTTGTTATTACCGGGTATCAACGTATTGATAAACGTAAAAATGCCAGTTCCGTGATCAGCGTGAAAGGGTCAGAGTTACAGGAAGGTGCTGCTATTTCGATTGATAATATGTTACAGGGAAAATTGGCAGGAGTGAATATTATCAATCCGACTTCAACTCCTGGTGCAGCCCCGAAAGTGCGTATCCGGGGAGCCTCTTCTATTTCTGGAAATCGGGAACCGGTTTGGGTGGTGGATGGAATTATTTTGGAAGATCCGGTGCCAATTTCGGCTGAAGAGTTGAATAGTTTGGATAACGTGAATTTGATAGGCAACGCAATCGCTAGCATTAATCCGGAAGATATTGATCGTATTGATGTTTTGAAAGATGCGTCAGCCACTGCTATATATGGAGTGAAAGCAGCTAATGGTGTGATTGTGATCACGACAAAAAAGGGTAAATATGGGAAACCGTCAGTTCATTATTCTGGTAATGTAGGAATTAGTTTGAGGCCGAGTTATAATAATCTGAACCGGATGAATTCCAAGGAGAGAATTGATGTGTCTAAGGAGATTGAGGAGAGGGGATTGACGTTTGGAATAAAACCTTCTAATATCGGTTATGAAGGAGCTTTATATGATTTGTATGCTAAACGGATTACTCAGGAACAATTTGTGGATCGGGTGTATGATCTTGAAAAAGTAAATACGGATTGGTATGATGAACTTTTCAGAACGGACGTGTCTCATAAGCATTCATTATCAATTTCAGGAGGTTCGGAGTTTGTGAATTATTATTTTTCTGCTGGATATGCAAATACAAATGCCGTGGTGAAGGGGTCTGATGTGGAGAGTTGTAATGCTCTTTTGAAGTTGAATTTAGAATTGAGTAAAAAATTAAATGTCGGATTATCTTTAAGGGCTTACGCAGCAACAAAGAAATATTTGCATGGTTCTATCGATCCATACGGATATGCTTATAATACTTCTCGTGCAATTCCTGCTTATAATGAGGATGGATCTTATTTGTTTTATAATAAAACAGAGGGGTACGAAACCATTTTGAATTATAATATCCTTAATGAACGAGATAATACTGGCCGGAAGATAAAAAACCAGACTATTGATTTCATGGTAGATGTAAATTATAAAATACTATCAGGATTGACATTCTCCGGGGTGTTTTCTTTATCAAAAGCTAATACAAAGGATTCTGAATGGGCAAATGAGAAATCGTATTATATCACAGATTTGCGGGGTGTAAATTATGGTGATGAATTGCCGACAGATCGTAATTTCGTTGAGACGGGGTGCCGTTTACCTTATGGTGGGGAATTAAAAAATGATAATACATTGTCGTCTACATATACGGTGAGGGCTGGATTTAATTATTTCAAAAGATTGCATGAAACGCATGAAATAGACGTGAATGTGGGATCAGAAGCTCGTTCTGTAAAATATGATGGAATATCTACTGTGCAACGTGGATATTTGCCGGATAGAGGTAAGAAATTTGTTGCTATTAATGCAGCTGAATGGCCTTTGTATAACGAATGGCTGATGGCTAATCCGGATGTGGTGGTGGATCGTCTGACTAATGTGGTTTCTTTCTATGGAACTTTCACGTATACTTACGATGATCGTTACACGGCTAATTTTAATATTCGTACTGATGGATCGAATAAATTCGGACAGGATAAGAGTACAAAATTCTTGCCAGTATGGTCTGCTGCTGTTCGTTGGAATATTCATAACGAGATGTTCTTTAGTAATATCCAATGGATGAATTTATTGGCGTTGAAAGGATCATACGGGGTACAAGGTAATGTTCATTCAGATCAGACTCCGAATCTGATTGTGTCAATGAGCGGAATGGATGATGTTTCCAAAGAGTATATATCATCTTTGAATAAACTTCAGAATCCATATCTGAAATGGGAAAAGACAAAATCTTATAATTTAGCTTTGGAGTTTGCATTTTTGAATAATAGAATTAGCGGTTGTGCTGAGTATTATTTGAAAAAGGGTGAAGATCAAATTATAACTAAGCGAGTTTCAACAGTTTCCGGTAAGAGAGATGTTTCAATTAATGGAGGTGATGTGGAAAATAAGGGTTGGGAATTTACGTTAAATGGAACTCCTATAAAAACAAAGAATTTTACATGGGGACTCTCTTTGAATATGTATCAGAATTATAATAAAGTGACCAGTAAGAATCAGACGCAAACTTATGATTATAAGGATTATTTGCAAGGGAATCTGATCATGGAGTCTAAACCTTTGGATGGTTTTTATTCCTATAAGTTTGATGGTTTGGATGAAGAGGGGTTGCCGAAATTTAAAGATATAGACGAGCCGGATGGTATCTCAAAAGAGGAAATGTTTGCTAAAGCATTTGCGTATTCCGGGAAACGGGTGGCTGATTTTAACGGAGGATTTTCGACTTATTTCAGTTTTAAAGGTTTTACGCTGAATGCGTTGTTTGCTTTCTCTGTGGGTAAAAAAGTTCGGTTGAATAATTTATATGAATCTACGGGGCAGATGTTGCCTTTGCCTCAGCAAAATATGTCAGATGAATTTGTAAATCGTTGGAGAAAAGGGGTAAATGAGAATACGAATATTCCAGCGTTGTCAGATTTGAGTTTAGCTTATTCTGATATGGACCGTAAATATACAATATCCAGTAATAAGTGGGAGATGTATAATAATGCAGATTTACGGGTTGTGTCGGGTGATTTTTTACGAATGAGGAATATTTCGCTGAGTTATAATTTACCGGAACATCTTTATAAACGCATCGGAGTGTCCGGAGTTAGTTTACGTTTAGAGGCTGGAAATCTTTGGTTGTGGGCCAATAAGAAATTAAGAGGACAGGATCCGGAGCAGATGACCTTGGGATCAGGTACCGTGCCCCCGACGAAGAGTTTTACTTTTGGATTAAATATTTCACTTTAAAACGAAATAGCCATGAAGAAATTGATATATATAATAATTGTGGTATTTTTCTCTTCGTGTGAAAATTTTCTAGAAGAGAGTTCTCAGGATTTGATTATTCCTAAAACGGTAAAGGATTATAGTGAATTCTTGTTTGGGGAAGGGTATATTAGAGATAATACTTCGATTCATACGTATTTGGATATTATGACGGATGATGTTGAAGAAAAAGCGAATACCTGGCCTATTATGCAGTCAGATATTCGGGGAGATGGGTATGGTTATTTTTGTTGGCAACCGAATCCGGAGTATCGTTTTACCGGAGCATTGAATGCGGATAATGCTTGGGAAACGTATTATAGTAAGATTCTTATTGCTAATAATGTTATTGATTTGTTGGATGATGCGGAAGGAACTCAGAGCGATAAAGATGATTTACTAGGGGAAGCTTATTTTTTGCGTGCATATTGTTATTTTATACTAGTAAACTTGTACGGTGAACCTTACGAGAAAGAAACGGCTGATAAAGCTTTAGGTATTCCCTTTAATTATGAGCATAGTGTGAGGGAACGGACATATCAACGGGAAACATTGGCACGTTCTTACGAATTGATAGAGAAAGACCTGAAAAAGTCTATTCAACTTCTTGAATCCACGGATTATACGAAAACGGTTTTTCGGATATCCAAAGGTGCTGCTTATTTGTTAGCCTCCAGATTTTATCTATACAAAAAAGACTATGAACAAGTTATTTTTTATGCGGATAAGGTTTTAGCTGTAAATTCAGCTTTATATGATATTCGGACGTTAACGGAAGAAGATTATGTATTTACAAAAGAAAATCCTGAGATCATTTGGACATACGGTGATTATGAAGTGAATTATCTTAGTGCTGCGTATCGTGGGTGTTTCCCTGTTGCCATGGCGTTTTATAATTCGTTTCATGCAAATGACGTCCGAAAACGGACTTACGTGAAAGATGATTGGGGGGATTTGATTGTTGGGAAAGGTGCTGCAAATACAGGAGTATATGGCTTCGCTTTTCGTACGGCAGAGGCTTATCTGAATCGAGCTGAGGCTAATGCGGAGTTGGGACATACGGATTTAGCTTTAGATGATATTGAACATCTTCGAAAATATCGTTTTGAAGTAGAGGTTCCAATAACAGTTTCTACGAAAACAGATGTTATTCAATTGGTTCGGCAGGAACGTCGTTTCGAGTTGTGTTTCGAGCAACATCGTTGGTTTGACCTTCGGCGTTGGGATCGTCCAAGAATAGAGCACATTTACACGACAGACATGAATAGTTCTCAAAAAGTGAAATTTGTACTTGAAGAGAATGATAAAGCGTACACTTTGCCTTTGCCTGTGGAGGTAAAAGAGTTTGACTATAATCTGGAGAATATCAATCGTCCGGAGAGAAAAGGTGTTATTGTACAATAATTAAAAGATGAATAGGATGAGAACATATAAATTACTATCGTTAATCCTTGTTTTGGGTATAGGATTTTCAGCCTGTTATGATGAGGATGCCATTCATACGACGAAGGGAGATATTCCTTATGAACTGAAGGAAGGAGGAGATGAGGTTGATCAATATATTTATAAATTTTATCAAGAAAACGGATCCATCATTATGGTTGATTACGATACGATTGATTACCAATGGAACATGAGTGGACTGGCAAAAAATGTTTACCTGACAAAACAGGAAGACCGTGTCGTTTTGATGAAAGGGTTTTCTATGTTGGAAAAAACATTTTTGAATATTTATGATACTGACTTTAAAAAGAAATATTTCCCATTGAAATTGTTGATCGGAGAGCAAGTAGGGCGGATGAATTGGGGCGTATTGGAGGATAATGCAGCTTTGGCGGGGCTTAGTTATTTGGCTTTAGGAAAAATACGAGAAGGGGTAGAGAATTTGTCAGAAGAAGAGTTGAGAAGTATTCGAGAGTCAACTAACGGGGTGTTTTGGCAAGAGTATCTATTACAAAATGGTATTATTCAGGTGCCGGAGAGTTTTTATGAAGTGAGTAAGGGGTATTATCAAGCGTTTTTAGAATATTTGCCGGAAAATGAGGGAGTGACTGATGTGGATGTAAGAGATTATGGTTTTTGGTATAGGGATCTTTCAAATCCTTATTCATTGGTAACACCTAATAAAGAAGGTGATTTTAGAGATTTCATGGGAGTAATTCTAACAGTTCCTTATGAAGAGTTAAAACTCGTGTTAGATACTCATAGTAAATTGAAAGATAAATATGACATTTTGGTAAATTATTTTAAAATGAAATATCAGATTGATCTTGTTGCTATAGGGAATAAACAGTTTAAATAATTAAGAATGAATGTAAGGACAGGAATACTAATCTTTGCCGGTTTATTATTGGCAAAGACTAGTGAAGCTCAGTTGTTTGGCAAAAAGTTAGGAGAGTTAGGTCCCGTGACAACCAAACAAGATTCGGCGGTAGGAGCCAGTAGTTATGCCGATATTTTAAAAGATGCGGAGGTGCATGAAGGGATGTTTAAAATATTCAAGAAAAAACAGAAGGTGTATTTTGAAATACCTCAAAGTTTGTTGAATAAGGATATGTTGCTTTCTTCACGGGTAACCGCTACAAGTAATAATACCGATGTGTCGGGAGGAGAGATGCCTCTTCATCCGTTATTGGTGAAATTTACACGGGATGATGAACAAGTGTATTTACATCGGTTGAGTCCGTTGAATCAATGCGACCCGATGTCCCCGATTTATCAATCATTGCAAAGAAATAATGTAGATCCGATAATGGAGGCTTTTAAAATAGTGTGTGGGAATGCTGATTCTACCGGGGTTGTGATTGATGTTTCTTTTTTCTTTTGTTCGGATCAGAAGGAATTAAGTCCTTTTAAGCCGCGAACTCCATTGAGCTTTATTCTTGGGGAGAATCCTTTGGAGGGTAGTTTCTCTAGTGATAAATCGACGATATTAGAGGTGAAATCATTTCCTTTAAATCTGAATATTAAAAGTCGGTTAGTGTATACCGTTGATGATTATCCTTTTACGGCTATTATGACTCGTTCGATCATTCTGTTACCGGATAAGCCTATGAGACCACGTATATCTGATGTCCGAATCGGGTATTTTCCGTTACGAAAACATATTTATACGGAAAAGGTGGACGAGTTGAAAAAAGTAGATTATATCCAACGATGGCGAATCGAGCCTAAAGATGAGGATGTGGAGCGCTATCGTAATGGAGAACTGGTGGAACCGAAGAAGCCGATCGTATGGTACGTAGATCCTGCTATTCCTGAGCGATGGAGAAAATACATTAAATTGGGGGTTGAAGATTGGCAAGCGGCCTTTGAAGAAATCGGTTTTAAGAATGCGATAGTGGCTAAAGATTATCCAGCGGATGATCCAAATTTTGATCCGGATGACATTCGCTACTCGTGTTATCGTTATATCACGACAGAAACGGCAAATTCAATGGGGCCGGCTTGGATTGATCCTCGTTCGGGAGAAATCATACAGGCAGATGTATTGTTCTATCATAACGTGATAAAGTTGTTGCATAACTGGCAATTTGTTCAATTAGCCCAGGTTGATCCTAAGGTGAGGGAAAAGGTGTTTGACGAGGAAACGATGGGACGAGCATTGCGGTATGTGGCTGCTCATGAGATTGGTCATACGCTTGGGTTAATGCATAATATGGGGGCATCTTACGCCTATCCGGTAGATTCTTTACGTTCCGTGACGTTTACTCGGAAATATGGAACAACTCCTTCTATCATGGATTACGCTCGTTTTAATTATGTGGCGCAACCGGGAGACGAGGGGGTAAATTTACTTCCCCCACTTTTGGGAGTTTATGATAAATATGCCATAAAATGGGGGTATGCTCCTATTGCTGTCGAGAATCCAGAGGCAGAACGTCCAATTCTAAATAAATGGATACAAGAAAAACAGCATGATCCGATGTATCATTATGGACCTCAGCAGTTTTCTTTGTTTTCGATTGTAGACCCGTCTGCTTTATCTGAATCTTTGGGTAATGATTGTATGAAAGCTAATCGTTACGGGATTGAGAACTTGAAATATATTACGAGACATTTGTTAGAATGGACATATGATGAAGGAGAGACTTTTGATAAACCAGAAGAACTTTATCGGGAAATATTCAGCCAATACAGGAGGTATATTGAACATATCCTTGTTTATTTAGGAGGTGTTTATCTGGATGCTCCGGTTATGGGCGATCAAAAAAAAGCTTATAAATTCGTGAGCGAGGAAAAGCAAAGGGAAGCGTTGGCTTTTATATTAGAACAATTACGGGCATTTCCAGATTGGTATTGTCAACTTGAGATTGAACGAAATTTCTCATTTGGAAATACGAAAGTGGCCGAGTATATGGGATTGGTTGTTGGTTCTTTAACGTCAAGTGGTATATTATCAAATCTTTCTGTATGGGAAAAGCAGGATGGTAAAGATGCTTATACGCCAGTCGAGTATATGGACGACGTTTATAATTTAGTGATGGAACCGACGTTAAAACGTCGAGATCTTAATCATTATGAACGAGTGATGCAGTATAATTACATTTTGTCATTAATGATGGCCGAGGGAAAAGGAATTACGGGAGAGAAGGGGCGACGCTCGTTGATTGAAGGTGATCATGCTGATATATGTTCTTGTTCAACAATCCATTTACATGAACGTATGGCTATGAGTCCTGCTGACGGTTCTGATACGAGAATAGTGGCGAATGCTGTTTATCATTATGAGTTGGAAAAAGTTTATAAATTATTAAAACGAGTGATGAATTCGGGAGATCGGGATACACGGGCTCATTATCGTAATTTGTATTTCGAGGTATCGAAGTTTTTCGAGAATTAGAAATGAGGGCGAGATTGGTTGGAAAGTTAGATTTCCGGTCAATTTCGCTAATACAATCTTTCGTTGTCTATATAAAATAAAAGTCATACCTTTGAATATTATCTTAAAATCAAGTGTATGGGACGGTTATATGTATTAATTCTTTTCATTTGTTTGGTTTCGTCTGAGATTACAGCCCAATCGTATAATAAATTTTTGGACAAACTTTGTGATTACCAAGATAATGTTCGTTTAGAGGAAAAATTGGTTGGAGATAGGGAGTTTCGAGACATTGATACAAATACGTTTAATTTGAAAGATTATATGTCTATTTTCTCAAAGTTAATTCCTGAACCTAGGTATATTTTAGAGTATATCTACAATTATAGTTGGGATGGAGGGATTCCGTTGTTATATGCACGGCGGGATGATTTTGAAGAGGAAGAATATATTTCTACAGAAAGGGAAAGGATTCGGGTGCAGTGGGATTCGATAATGGACGTACGGGTTGAAAAAATTGAAAATGAAGATTGGGAAGAGGAGGAGAAAAATAAACGAATAGAGAGAATAAAACGAATGTGCATGTATATGAGTGAAGTAAGCGACGAACGCATTCTTCTTGAATTTGCATGGGACTCAGTGAATCATGCTGTTCGACATTTAATTCCGGAAGATAGTAAGATGGGATATTTTCAACTATTGATTTTTAAACTGTATAATAATAATTTTGCTTTATGGTGGCATGCAAACTATAGCTATCGTTTTCCTGTTTACAAGAAAGAACAAATTGAATTTTTGATCGAGAGGAACAGAAGGGAGGTTTTTAGTATTTGGTTTGATGAAAAAAAAATATTGCCTCTTTTAGAAGAAAATTTAGGTCCACGGATAAAAATGGAGCAACGCAGGTGTGTGATTACACTGTATGAATTTTATGCTGGTAGTGGTCTTTATCGAAATGTTTACTCGATTTCTCGTGTAGCACCCTATACGATTAAAGAGGAGCAATCAGAAAAATTAGTTCCCAATGATTTTCGAGGGTTTTATTGATATTACGTGTTAACGAATTTGTCGGGGAAAAGGGGTAGGTTAATATTGGCATCCTATTTATAGATAAATTTGAACAAAACATTCATTTCTGTATCAGTGTGGAGTGTTTAAAAATTAAGATTGTTAAAATTTAAGGTCTTCGCATGTAAAAAGGGGGATTGGATTGAAACATACGATATGTTTAGTCCGTATATAACACCGTAAATATTAAATATTTTACGGATTAGAGAGAAAAAGAATGAGAAGGTTATAAATTTTTATTTAAAGGGGAGATTTGATTCGTTTTTGTAAGTAAAATAATTAATTCATGTTAAATATTAAGTTAAAATCGACTTTTGAGTCACCCTTTTTGCTCCTAAAGGTGTTATATGGGTGTAAGTTCAAATTTAAGTATCAAGTATTATGTTGAAAATTGTATTAATCGTAGGTGTTTTATTATTCAATCTTGTTGGAGTGCAAGCTCACGAGAAGGAGATGGATTCATTGGATAATTTGGTGAAGAAGTTCGAGGCGAATCCTGCGGACCCTAAAACGACAATTCAACTTCTGAGAGAGTTGAAAAACCAAGGGAAGCCGAATCGTGATGTTGTAAGTAGGTATTTTCAGACTCAGAAGGAGACTGACTATTTGAAAGATTATAACTGGTCCATTATTCGGGATTACGTGGATGATGTGAACGCTCCCCAGATCAAATATTTGTTTAACAACCAATCGAAGTTCATGCAGAACTATTCAAAGGACGATGTTTTCCAAAAGCTGGATAACGTGTTTGTAGGTCATTTGGAGCAGTACTATGCGAACAATAAGATGGAGTATAACAAGTATTTGGATTTCTTGAAAAGTTCTGGTTACGAGCATTATGACGTGGTTGCCGATTATTTCTACATCAAGCAATTGCGGGCAGAACGGAAGTCTGAAGATTATTTCTACAAGGCTCGGAAGTTGTTCCGTTATTTCCCGGAAAATCGAAAGATGATCAAGGAGATTACTGATGGCGCACTGGAGATCATGAATGATGTTTCCCGTTTGAAAGTGATCCAGTTGTGGGCGGGTAAGACCGTGGAGTCTAAAAAGGATTTCGACGCTGTTTATAATTACGTGTTGATTTCCAACAAGTGTGGTTTTGAGGATGTGGCTAAACGTTACGCCAAGATCGCTACTACTTTGGCCGAACAGTCTTCCAACCAGACGATGATGGAGAAAGCCAAGAAATTGTTGCAGATGGTAAACTAAGATTTGAAAGTAAATCAAAAAATAGTAGGGGGTAATCATTAAACGATTACCCCCTTTTTTGTATCTTCGCAATTTGAATAGATAATAATGAAGATGGAAAAGAAAGGTTTGATCGTTGCCGTTGATGGGCATTCTTCCACGGGAAAGAGTACTGTTTCAAAGATTCTTGCGGCACGTTTGGGATATACTTACATTGACACGGGGGCTATGTACCGGATCGTGACGTTGAAAGCTATGCGTGAAGGATTGATTCAGGACGGAAAGGTGGACGATGAGAAATTGAAAGAGGTGCTTCCGACCATTGTTTTCGGGTTTAAATATAATGAGGAGAAGAAACGTTACGAGTCGTACATGAATGGCGAGTACGTGGAAGCTGCTATCCGGGGAATGGAGGTGTCGGATAACGTGAGTCTGATCGCCTCGCTGCCTTACGTGCGGGAATTGTTGGTTGAGAAACAGCGGGAGATGGCGAAAGCGGGAGGTGTGATCATGGATGGACGGGACATCGGGAGCGTGGTGTTCCCTCACGCGGAAGTGAAGTTCTTCATGACGGCAAGCCCGGAAGTGCGGGCAGAACGACGTTATAAGGAGTTGATCGAGAAGGGGGATCACGTGACTTACGAGGAGGTTGAGGCGAATGTACGGAAAAGAGATTATATAGACGAGCATCGGGAGACAAGCCCGTTGGTGAAGACCCCGGATGCCGTGTTGATTGATAATGGCGATATGACCGTGGAGGAAGAGGTGGAAGAGATGTTAAAGATCATTCGTTCAAGATATGAAAGTAGAAATTGACGAAAATTCCGGTTTCTGTTTTGGTGTGGTGAATGCTATAGCCAAGGCGGAAGAAGAGTTGCAGCATGGGACTTTATACTGCATCGGGGATATCGTGCATAATAGTCTGGAAGTCGAACGATTGAAGAATTTGGGATTGTCGACTATTGATCACGAGGAGTTCGCCCGGTTGAAAACTTGCCGGGTGTTGTTCCGTGCGCACGGAGAACCGCCTAGTTCTTACGAGTTGGCAGAACGGAACGGGATAGAGGTGATCGATGCTTCTTGCCCCGTGGTATTAAATTTGCAGAAGAAAATACGGGAAGCATACGAAGGCGGAAAGGCTGACGGGGTGCAGATCGTGATTTACGGGAAGAGAGGACACGCCGAGGTGAACGGTTTGGTGGCGCAAACGAATGATGAGGCCTTGATCGTGGAAGGGGAAGAAGATTTGAAATCGATCGATTTTGCCCGACCCGTGATCCTGTTTTCCCAAACGACGAAGAGTTTGGACGGGTTCAAGCGGATCGTGGAATTGGTGAAAGAGAATGCCCGGAGTTCCGTGGTCGTGAATGATACGATCTGTCGTAAAGTGGCAAATCGTATCCCGCAGTTGAAAGAGTTTGCCGTTCAACATGATGTAATCTTGTTTGTCAGCGGGGAGAAGAGTTCTAATGGGAAACAACTTTTCGAGGTCTGTCGGGGTGTGAATCCCAGGACTTATTTCGTGCAAGGGGTGGGTGATTTGCGGGATGACATGTTCGAGGGGGTGAGTAGTGTGGGGATTAGCGGGGCTACCTCGACACCGAGGTG
>OGZX01002444.1_pt1 | contig 14895 bp, 16 predicted proteins | sample 1576881 | NCBI WGS metagenome assembly OGZX01 (sample SAMEA3541542, study PRJEB24748) | human gut metagenome | biome: human gut; feature: human-associated habitat; material: faeces | place: China | collected 2012
TGCATTCAGGAACAATTGTACTCCGGTCTGGACGGTACCGAACATCTGTTAAATCCTGATTATGATACTGACACCTACTTTAATGAGCCCGGTCCCTGGCAAAATCGTGCAGAACAGTATAAACGATGGAAAGAGAAGATAACTCCACCTCTTAGGAGTGAAATGCTTTATTTGCCACCACGTCCGGTTGAAGTTCCTAACCTTTTTATTACCGGTACTTTCTATGACAGCATATTTGCCAGCAGAATAGACTCCGGATTACGTTTTGAAACAAAGGGTTTTAAAGATGGCCCATCTATTGAAAAGAAATATGGTGAGCAGGTTCTTGGAGTAGGAGATACGGCAAAAGAGTATTTCAGCATTATGTATCTCCGTCCATGGTTGGAACGTTTTTTTTCAGAATGTGGATATCGGTAGAATATGGCTTGTGGATGTGAGATAAAGAAAATGCAAAGTGAACTGGATCGTATCAGTGAACTTGCTAAGAAAGCAGCTATTTTGGACGGCTGTATGTATGTTGTTTATCAAAAAGAGGATGGTACCTATGCTTTTGATAAACTTGGAGTTGAGATAAAAGGAACGATTGTAGAATATAGACATTACCTGTAATAATATGGCAGAATTAAAATTAAAAGATTTCGTCGATGAGAACGACTTGCAGAAGTTGGTTGAGCTTGATAATACAATTGAGCGTGTGAGAGCTGACTATGCTAATGCAGCCAAAGAATTGGCAAAAGGTTTGAAACTGAATGTGGAAGGGGTTGCTGATCTTGAAAAGTTGGGTAATCTTTATAATACACAGGCAAAAACTGCTGGTTCTGCATCTGCCGAATTAACCGAAGCCCTTAGAAAACAGTCTGAAATAACTCAAGCTGTTAGTAAGAAGATAGAGGAGAAGCTAAATGTTGAGAAACTATCTGCTGCTGAACTGAAAAAACTTACTAAGGCTAGTGAAGATAATGCCGCTTCTTTGGAAAAGGCTGCTAAAGCAGAAGCAAATTTAACAAAAGCCCAAAATACAGGTAATGCTACACGTAAAAAAGCTGTTTTATCGGAAGAAGAGCGATTAAAGATTATTCGATCTGCAATATCATTAACCAATCAGGAAGTACACAGCCGTTCCCAAGCGAAGGAGATGAATAAGCAGCTTCAAAAGGCTGTAGATGTATTGAAAGATACGGATGAAAACTATATCCGGACACTTGCGCGTCTCAACTCCACCATAGGTATCAATACAGACTATATCAAACGAAACTCTGATCGATATAGTCAACAGAAAATGACTATCGGTGCATATCGGGAAGAAGTAAAGGCGGCATGGATTGAAATACAGAACGGTAATAAGTCCATGCAGAACATGGGAATTATTGCCCGGAATGCCGGAAAGATACTTAACTCTGAATTTGCTCCTGGATTAAGTAAAGTTAGTGCCGGATTGAAAGGATGGGCTGCTGGATATATAGGTGCGCAAGCTGTTGTAAGTGGTGTCGTTGCTCTTTTCACTAAACTTCGTGAGGGTGTAGGTAGTGTTGTTGAATTTGAATTTGCTAATAGCCGGCTTGCTGCAATACTCGGTACCACATCAGACCAAATAAAAGAATTAACTCTTGATGCTAAAAGGTTGGGAGCTACAACCAAATATACAGCTTCTGAAGCTACCGAATTGCAGATAGAATTAGCCAAGTTGGGTTTTACACGGAAAGAAATATTAGATGCAACAGAATCGGTTTTACGTTTTGCTCAAGCTACCGGTGCAGAGTTAGGGGAAGCTGCTTCGCTAACTGGAGCTGCATTGAGAATGTTCAATGCAGATACTCGTGAGACAGAACGTTATGTCTCTGCAATGGCTGTCGCTACAACAAAGAGTGCGTTATCGTTTTCATATCTTGCTACTGCACTTCCAATCGTTGGACCGGTAGCTAAGGCTTTTAATTTCTCTATTGAAGATACTTTGGCTTTACTAGGTAAATTATCAGACGCAGGCTTTGACGCTTCAATGTCTGCTACTGCTACACGTAATATTCTTCTAAATTTAGCTGATACAAACGGTGTACTTGCTAAGTCGTTAGGTGGTCCGGTTAAAACGCTGCCTGAATTGGTGGCTGGATTACAAAAATTGAAAGAGCAGGGAGTGGATTTAAATAGCACTCTTGAAATGACTGATAAACGGAGTGTTGCTGCTTTTAATGCTTTTCTTACTGCTGCCGATAAAATAGTTCCTCTACGTGACCAAATAACAGGTGTTGAAGGCGAACTAGGGGATATGGCTCATACTATGGAAGATAATGCCAAAGGTGCAATTGATAGTTTAAAATCAGCTTGGGAAGCCCTGATGATTTCTTTAGGTAAAAACACTGGCGTTTTATCTGGGATAATTAATGAGTTTACCGAACTTGTCCGTTCTATGCGTGCTGTAATAGCCACGGCAGAAGAACTTGGCGAGGAAAGGTTAGCTAATGCAGCTCGTAACGGTCAGGAAGCAGCTAAACAGGATAAGGAATGGGTTAAGTCTAAAGAGGAAAGTATTGATAGGGTTGCTTTAAAATATAGAAAAGAAGGTGTTGATGGTGCTGAAGCTTTTGAAAAAGCAAGAGCTGAACAGTTGAAAGTGCTTGAGAGGTCATTATCGCAGGAAGAAGCTAGATTGCAACTTTATACTAAACGAAATCAAAAACAATGGGATGAATATAATAATCGCAGCTTCTTGAAACAAGGTCTCGGACTTCAAAAGTCTACTAATGCTATGAAGAAGGATATTGATGAGTCCTTCTCTCTTGTTGAGCAACAAACTGCCTATATCTCTAGCTTGAAAGAGAAAATGGAACAAATAAGAGGAATAGCTAATGATTATAAAGAAGAAAATACAGAAAGTACTTTCAATAAACCTCTTACTGACAAAGAAAAGCGTGAATTAGAAAAAGCGGCCAAAGAGAAACAAAAGATAAAAGAAACTTATCAGGAGTCAGAACTTGCCCTCATGGATGAAGGCTTGGAGAAAGAACTTGCTAAAATAGGTATTGCCTATTCTAAAAAAATAGCTGCTGTCAAAGGTTATAGTAAAGAAGAAATCGCTACTCGTCAAAATCTGGCGAAGGAGATGCAGGATAAACTAGATGAGTTTACCATCAAGTATAATTCAGATCGTGAAAAGAAAGATGTTGAGAACGCTCTTTCCGTTGTTAAGAAGGGTTCCCAGGAAGAACTTGATTTGAAATTACATCAGTTTGAGTTGCAACGTGAAGCAGAAATAGACGCAGCGGAGAAAACTGGTGAAGATGTTTTTCTCATTGACGAAAAATATGCAAAGAAGAAACAAGAACTTTATGAAAAACATGCATCCGATCAAGTACAGTTAATTGCAGAGAATGCAGCGCATGAGCAGGAAATCCGAGATGGTGAGTATGTCATGGATATGCTTGCTCTTAAAAAGCAATTGGCTTTTAAAGAAATAACCCAGCAGGAGTATGCAGAACTTGAGTACCAGTTAAAATTGGATTATGTACGTAAGACAACTGAAGCCGCTATTGATGCGTTGGAGTTGGAACTTCAAAACGAAAATTTAAGTGCAGAAGATAGGGCTAAAATTGCAGAGCAGCTACAGAAATTAAAAGCCAACCTTTCCCAACAAGAAGCAGAAGCGGAAATAGATGCTATCAATAAAGTTACTAAAGCGGATGAGAAAGCACAAAAAGAACGTCAGAAGAACCTAAAGAAATGGCTCCAAACTGCATCTCAAGCTGTGGGGGCTATTGGCGATCTAGTCTCTACTATTTATGATGGTCAGATTCAGAAAATAGAAGAGGAGCAGGAAGCTAACGATGAAAAGTATGATAAGGATGTGGAGAGAATACAGAATCTAGCCGATTCAGGTGCAATCTCTGAAGAAGAAGCTGAAGCACGTAAGCGTGCTGCCAAGGAAAGGACAGAAGCTAAGAATGCCGAACTTGAAAAACAGAAACAAGAAATGGCACGGAAGCAGGCCATTTGGGATAAAGCTACAAGTATTGCTCAAGCCGGAATAGCTACTGCATTGGCTATCACTGAAGCATTGCCGAATATTCCTCTGTCTATCGTTATTGGTGCTTTAGGAGCTATTCAGGTAGCCACTATTCTTGCTACTCCTATTCCTTCTTATGCAGAAGGTACAAAAGGAAATGATAGACACCCAGGTGGTAAAGCTTTAGTTGGTGATGCCGGTAAACATGAAGTTGTCATGTATTCCGGGAAAGCATGGATTACTCCAGATACTCCTACTCTCATGGATATTCCTAAAGGTGCACAAGTGTTCCCTGATGTAGATACAGTGGATTTATCCGGATGGGACCTACCCGAATGGAATTTGCCTACATTCTCACCCGCATACTTTACTTCTTCTTCAGGTGATACTGTTATTTTCAATGATTATTCCCGATTGGAAAAGAGGGTTGATAAAACAAATATCCTTTTGATGAGAAGTCTTAAAATGCAGCGTCAGGACGCATCAAATCGTGAATTTGAACTATATAAATTGTCTAAACTAAAATAGCCATGATTGAAAGATTAAATCAAATACCGCTGAATGATTTTATTGAACTTTCATGTGGAAACTATGCTTGCTTGCTTTCGGAATGTGAATCTGTATCTGATAGTACGTTAAAAGAGATTGCATCTAAATTGATCATCGAATACAGAAGCATTGTCAACCCTTCCGGAATGAAGGCTATGATAATGGACAAAGAAGATATGGTGAAAGAACGTGCAAAACTGTTGAGTCTTCGTATTTGTCAAACTCTTGTTTCTCTTGGTTTTTATGATGATGTTCGTCAGGTGTTAGGTCAACTAAGTGTAGATACCCAGAACATGAGTGATGAGCAAGTAATATCGAAGCTTGATTATTTGCTTCATTCTGCTATTTTTGAGCAAAAAAGGAACGAGGAAAGGCGCAATGAAGAGCATGAAGGGAATAAGGCTACTCCTGAACAAATTCGCTCTTCTTTTGATGCAGAAATAGCCTTTCTTATGACATTCTTTAAAATGAATATTGATCCCCGTGTAATTAACGCCGCTGTCTACGCAAACATCGTCCATCAGGCAGATGTCGAGATTTCTATTAAAAAAAGAAATGCATAGCAATCTGCATTACATATATATTATAATTCAATTAATTTTTAATTAAAGCGAATTATTTCATATAGTCGTTTGTACATCTTCTTTAGAATCACAAACGACTTTTTATGAGTAAAAAAAACAGAGAATGTTGTATAAATCGACATTTGTGCAGTAGTTTATTGTCAAAACTGCAAACACTAGAGAAGAAATGTGACCGGATAACAGCAGATTTATCCGAAGTAAAAAAACTAATTGTTACATTGCCACCTGATGTTGGCGCTCTTATTGACACGATAGAGCGTTCAGCTAGAGAAATGCACGAACAAAGTATAATGCACCGCGAATATGTGGAGCGTTGTATTAATGGCGAGGGACCACTAATACATTTAATAAGGAGGGGTGACGATGGACTTTGAGCAAGAATTATCGAAAATATATCCCTGGATATTAAGAGTAGCTAAGAGATTTTGCTGGTCTGTACAAGATGCTGAAGATTTAGCCGGTGATACTGTTTATAAGCTACTTATTAATCGTGATAAGTTTGATTGTTCCAAACCTCTTCAGCCATTATGCCTTGTTGTAATGAGGAATACTTATATAATTAAGTATAATAGAAATTTAATCATACATTTTACAGAGATTAGTGCTGTGAAAGAAAAAGCAGTCTCTGATTGTACTGTCCATTCTATATTATTTGACGATTTGATTGCTACGATACAACGATGTGCGCAGAAATCCCGTTGCATCGACAGTGTAATGTATTACGCTAAGGGGTATTCGTATGATGAGATAAGCGAAATATTGCATATTCCTGTCGGAACTGTTAGAAGTCGTATATCTTCTGGCAGAAAACTTATACTTCAAGAAATTGGATATTAGTGAGTTAAATAACGTTTTAATTAGGTTTCAGATGAAAAAAAACTTCTGAAAAGTTATGTAATAACATAACTTTTGGCTATCTTTGCAATACCAAATAACAAAAAAGTCAAACCAAAAAAAGTGAATTATGGAAACAAAGTCAAATTTCAGAGCTAGAGTGATGAAGTATGCGCATCACCTGCTTTCTACTACAAAAAAGAGTTGGAAATACTGTTTGCTTAAAGCATGGGAGTTATACCGGTTAGCAAAGAGAATGAGAAGCGGTGACGTTAAATTCGCTTATGAGAAAGTGGATGGTAGTATCCGTTATGCTATCGGCACTCTTACCAATGTTCCTGCCGGTGCAACTAATAAAGGCAAGCGTATAACAAAGCCCAGTTATAAGACCTTTTCTTACTTCGACGTCGATAAGCAAGAAATCAGAAGTTTCAAGATAGAGAATCTTGTAACCGTATATTAATGACTGTTGGTATCTGTAATAAGAATATCTAACCAGCAGGGTGAAAGCCCTGCGCAATACACAAGATTATGAAAGCAACTTGCATATTAGTTAAAAAGACAGACTTAGAGATATTAATTGAAAGTGGTGATAAAACAGCTATCAATAAAGTGATTGAGCAAAAAGAGAAAGCATTAGAGGAAGCTATAAACAATGCAGAATGGTATGCAAGTCTCGGGCTTGACGGAATGGCAGATGATGAAGTAGCAAGGCAAGAAAAACTAATAAGAGATTTGAAAAAGTTGAGAGTGGGAATTTAATAGAAACCGGCAGGGCGCAAGCCCTACATAATACATACGATTATGAACGATAATAGATGTGCTATATGTGGTGCGAGATTAGGCGACAACAATATTACTGGCATCGGTTTTGAGTGCCAAGCTGCTCTTGATAAGGCAAAAGTAAACGCTTTCTTTAAAAACGAAGAGCACGCCTTCCAATACAACTATCTCATAGAAGCTGGGATTGTGCAAGAAGTGTTCATATCCTTATTCGCTGATACGAAGTTTCGTACGGAATTTAACCGTTCCTTTTATGAGAGTATGAAAGCCGCTACCCACATCTCCCGCAAACAGTTGGATATAATGAAAAATAGGATAGAAGGTAAAGACCGGGACGTGTTTAGCAAAATGTCCGAGCGAGTATTTAACACCCGTAAGCAGCTTATTAGTGGTGTATGCGATAGTATAACCGTAACACGAGAAGAAATTGAGATAGCACGTAAGCAATTGAGATTAAAAAGAAATATAAATCAGCAGGGCGAAAACCCTGCATAATAAGATAAGAATGAGTCAAATTATGGAGATTAATGGAAAACATATAATGGCGAATGTATGGGGTGGACAAGTATCTGTTATTCTCTCTACTTGGAGCGAAATAAAGAAACTTGGGTTTAAAGTGAGAGATAGGGCTTTTGGAAATCTCAATGATGGGACACCAGCTCTTTATTTCGGTAAATGGAATCAGGAAACAGGAAAATATAAGTGGTATCTGACAACCGAAAAATTAGAAGATATTAAAGATTAATTGTCTATGTCGTATGAGTATTGTAATCAATGGTATAAGATTCCATGAAATACCTTCGTGTTGTGGTTATTGTCCTGCTTTCCTCTCAGGAAAAGAAGATAGCAGAGGTTTCTGTATCTTCTTTATTAAGCAAAAATGGAAATACAACAACATTCCTTCTCGATGTCGGAAACTTCTTGAAAAGGGATTTAAAATAGGAGGTGAATTAGTAATAGTAATCAAGGAGTAAAACAATAAAATAATGAAATATATCTGTATCAAGGAGTGTTGCACATTAGATGTGCAATCACTCATACCAAAACAGTTCTTCCGTGCCGGACAAATATATGAGTTTTCAGAAGAACCTGATAAGACGTTTTTCAAGAAAGTAACTATATAACAAGATAAGTATGAATAAAGAAGAAAAAATATGCACCATCATAAATGGTCATTTTTCATATATATTAAAAGTAGACGGAATTGAAACATCGTTTACGGGTAGCCATAATGCAGACTACTTTGAAGAACATTATAAAAATCTTGGATACGAAGTCATTCGTATAAACCATGAATAAAATTTGAGTAAAACAAAGTAAATCATGAATAAAATGAGACTAATACTTCGTTGGTTATTTATTCCGTTGTGGATTGCACTGTTTTTTGTGTATTTGCTTATATGGTATATACAAATGAGTTGGTACTATTTCAGCTTTCAAGATTATTGGGATGCTTTTTTAATATTATGGGATAAAATAATGCTATTAATGAGATTAAAAACTGAATAAAGATGAATATAACAGCAGAAGAATATTTGGAAGAGCGAACAAAGTGGTTTGAATATGTTCAGGAAGATTTAATTGAACCAAGCCATGCAAGAATTGCTATTGCAATGGCACGATCGGAGATGAAACAAAAGGCTATTGAATCTTATATCGAAAATTGTGAATATAAATCTGATTGGTGCTGTGGTTGTGCAGAAGCTCATGGAGCTATACTTGCTGAACCAGATGTATGTAGAGGTAAAGATTGTCCTTCTGTGAAACAATTTATTGAAAAACTTAATTCGTGATGACAATATAAATGCGCATGGCTTAGTTTTCGGTGCGAACCCTTTGAGAATGTGCCTTTGGAAACAAAAATCTGAAAGAGGTTAGACATATTTGCCCCACTTTGGGGCGAATTGTCGTTCAAGAATCATATATTTGTCCCAAAATACTATTTATGATACGTGAAGCGATATTGGAAGCTCTTAAAAAGAGAGGAATAAAACAGGTTGAATTAGCCGATCATTTAGGGATAAGCAAAAGCCCTTTGAATGCTTTTTTGAAAGGAAAAGGTAAGATTAGTATGGAGAACATTGAAAAGTCCTTTTTATTCCTCGGTATAGATATTGTTTTGAAAAACAAATAGTTATACCGTATTTTAGTGAAGCATGATTTTCAAGAATTTAGCCAATCGGGAAACCGGTTGGCTTTTTCTATATATTTGCTCGTGAACGTTCAAAACGAGTTAAAATGCTTTGTAAATATGTACTTACCGTTGATAGTGTTGCCTATGATATTCCCAAATCTTGTATTCAGAATTGGGATGAAATAAAGTTTTCCCGTAAACGCTCCGGGCTGGAAGGGATAACTAGAACTTTTACTTCAAAATTTCAGTTCGTTGGAGAAGCCTATAATCTTATATTGGATGAATATTTGAGTAAATACCTGGCTTCTAATGCGAGTATAACTGTTTATACTATAACCAATTCTCATACTTATGAAGAACTTTTCAGTTGCAAGTTGGATTTTGGAACATTGACTTATGACGGAAATCTAATTTCGGTTAATTCAATAGATAATAGTATTGCTAATATCATAAAAGCCAATAAAGGTACGCAGTACGAGTATTTGGTAGATGAGATAAAAGATGTATATCAGCTTTATTATGATTCTGTCAGTATGAATTATAGCCAGCCATATACACTAGGTGGTAATACTGTTGAGAATGACGCTTCTTTGCAATATGTTGTAATTGACAAAGAGATATATGTAGAAGCTATAACATATTCGCTTCCCTTATATACTTCAGGAGGAGAACTTCCTTCTCGAGATTCACCTTTTGAGTTTCATGATTCACCGCAGGAGTCGAAAGATGACCCAAATGTATTTGTTAAAGCGTTATTTGATACTGATGTAGTATTGAAATTCAGTTTTGATTATTATATCAGTTATAGCGATGTATATACTACTAAGGCTGAAATTATTTTAGGAGGGCGTTATGAAGATGGTCGTTTAGTGGAATTGAAGAGATGGGTATATAATAAGGGAGATTCTAATCCAAAAAATATTGAAGAGTCCATCAAAATTCATCTGACTAAAGGGCAAGCTTTGTTTTTGGACTTGAAAGTAACATTTAATAGGGTTAATGCTTCCACTGGCAATATCTTTTTCCGTAATTTTCAATTTGAGACACGTTTTACTTCTCGTGCTAAGCCTATTTATGTAGATGCTATAAGACCTATTGATGTACTAAACCGATTACTTAAAAGCATGAATGGCGGGAATGATGGTATCTACGGTGAGATCGCATCAGGTATTGATGAAAGGTTAGACAGTTGCGTGATATTAGCTGCTGAAAGTATCCGTGGTATACCAAAGGCTAAACTATATACATCTTATACTAAATTTAAAAACTGGATGGAAACCGTGTTCGGATTTGTTCCTGTTATAAATGGTGTCACTGTATGTTTTAAGCATCGAGATGAATTATTTAGTGATAATACTGTGAAGGATTTAGATAGCAGTTTCTCGGATTTTGAGTATAAGATTGATTCATCGAGAATATATTCTTTGGTTAGAGTAGGATATGACAAGCAGGATTATGAGAGTATGAATGGTCGCGATGAATTCCGGTTTACCACTGAATATACTACTGGCATTGATATTACAGATAATGTATTTGAATTGATTAGTCCTTATCGTGCAGATGTTTACGGGGTTGAATTTTTATCACAGAAGAGAGGTAAGGATACAACAGATAGTGAAAGTGATAATGATGTATTCTTTGTCTGTGCCAGTACTACATTACATGATAATGGCGGAGTCCAGACTTTTAAAGAGTATAGACTTATAAGGAATGGTTGGGAGATTAGCGGTATACTTGATCCTGAAACTATGTTTAATACTATGTATTGGCAGGGTGCCATGTTGCAAGCAAATGCAGGATATATCGGTATGTTCACTAAAAAACTGTCTTATTCTTCTTCTGACGGCAATAGTGATGTATCTGTCAATGGTGTAGGAATGAAAGATGATTTCAACGTAGAGAGTAAAATTATTACTTGTGGAGATGTTTCATTTACAACCTTTGATGAGGATATTCCACAAACAGATGATGGAACGATTATAATTCAAAAAGATGGTCTTGTTTACGAAGGTTACATCAAAGAGGTGAGTAGTGTGGTTGAGAGAAACGAGGGAGTGAAATATGATTTATTTGTCCGTTCAATAACAAATGCTTAGGATATGATTATAAGCCCGTTTACACCATTGTTTTTTTCTCCGTCTACCGATAAGTTTGGAGCGAAGAGTAAATATGTACAACTATTCTCGCGTACAGATCGAATTTTTATTGAATTGATTTCAGGTCCGGAAGAACAGGAACCTGTTGTTTATATAAATAATCTTTTGAATGATACATCGACTGCTATATTATTAAGTTCATGGAAAATGAATGATGATAAGATAGTTTATTTCTATAATATCTCATTACTTCCATGTGGATACTACAATGTAGTTGTAAATGGGAGAACCAGCGAGATATTTAGGATTACAGATGATGAGCGTGAGCTTTCCGAGACTACTCTTATCCAGTATTCAATGAAAGATAACAAACAGCGTCTTGATACGGTTTGGTGGATAGATGGTATGCAATATTTCTTTGATTTTCGTATCCCTGGTGGTTTTAAAGATAATGGATGGACGTTTGGTGTAGATAATGAACAGTTTGTAACTTCAGATGAGGATATTGTTGAATTGTTCAGTCATGAATACACGACAGTATTATTCACTCTTGGAAATGCAATGGGATGCCCTGTGTGGTTTGCTGAATTGTTGAATCGTGTTTTATGTTGTAACTACGTCTACTTCGATGGTATTCGATATGCAAGAAAGGAAAGCAATGTTCCTGAACTTAATCAGCAGATAGAGGGGTTGAAGAGTTTTGTATTCAATCAGATGTTGCAGAAGGTGAAAACTATGAATCCTGTCTTAGAATGGAATAACCAACTTGCTATGAGGTGTGTACAAAACGGTGTTTATAGGACAGTGGATGATGAAGGAATGCGTAGTATCAAGTATGGTTCAGAAAGTGAGATCACTGAAGTTGGAGCATATATCAATATGACTAAGGTTACTTCTAATGCTGGAGTTTCTATTAATAGTGATACTATGATTACGGTCAACAGTATTCATCACCCAGGTGGTGATGAAATTTCATATTGGGATTTGATTGCAATCAAGACGACTGATATAGACAATAAGTATATTGATAGAAGAGGTTACGGCAGGCTTACTGTTAATGGGCTGGATAACCTTAAGGACAGTTTGGATAACGGTTCGATAAATTTGCGTGCTGTACTATATACAGGGGATTCATATACCAACCTTATTGAAGGTAGTGTAATCAGTAGGGATGGTGTATGTGTCTTGAAAGGAATTAACAGTAGGGATATTAGTGCCCTGAAGGAGTTCCAACTTTATCTTGACAATGTCTATGATTGCAATATAGATAATATTGGTATGACTATTGAGCTTGTATGGGTATATGAAAATGATTAAAAATGAGAATTATGACAGAAACAGAGAAACAACAGATTGTTAGCCTTGTGCTGCAAGCGTTGAAGACAAACAGTCTTACAATAGAGCAACTGACTGATACAACAGAGCTATTTAAAGATATGTACGTTGAAGTTAGTGGTGGTCGAAAAATATCTATTGATTTACTTTCAAGCACTATTGCAAAAATGGTGAATGGGGATTTTGATGCGTTAGTGAAGAATGTCAATAAGATTGCAAAGGATTTATCGGATGGAGATGCCGAGTTATTGAAACGTATAACAGGTGTGTCTGACAAATCCAGCCCTTCAACAGATCCATTTAAGAGTATCGGTACTTTTACTGCTATTGGCAGCTTTAAAGACAAATTGAAAACAATGTATTCCGGTGATTCTTCTATTGGAAATTATCGGTGTATTTTGTCTATTGATTCGTCTAAGATTCCTGTCAATATTCAGGTTGAACGGCTGGAACTTGATAAGGTTTGTCAATCATTCACTTCGTGCATACAACTGGCTACTATGTCAGATAGTGCCGAAGGTGTATATTTAGGTACAGTTTGTACTATCTCACGAATCGGTATTGTTTCCGGTGGTAGTGTCACATGGGACAAATGGACTTCTGTAATAAGTGACTTTGAGGAAAGAATAGGTAAAGAGAGCGGTATCGCTCCTTTGGATGAAAATTGCAAAGTTCCTTCCGAATACTTGCCTGAACCGCTGTCTCTTGGAGAAAGTGAAGAGGAAGCCTTTCCCGGCGACCGTGGAAAATCCTTAGAGGATACAATGAATAATATCCCTTCCGACATTATCAAGCCTGATTCATTCTCCGTCCTGTCTGACGCCTCCTATCTCAATGTGTCCTTTAAAAAAGTGTCCAAAACAACCGGCAGCGTAGCAGATGACAGCTTCCGTCTGCCTTCCGCCACCCTTGAACAAGCCGGGCTTATGTCCGCCGAGGACAAACAAGCCCTTGAGGACATGAAGAGCAGTACGCCCGCCGACGATGTAACACACCCCATCGTCATTGTCGATGAAATCCGCCCTCTGAAAGACGGGTACTATACCCTTGAAACCGCCATTGCCGCCATTGTGTCCTACCAGCAGGAATCAGGTATCAACTATGAGAGAACGGGCCTCATCATCACCTATAAAACAGGTGAGTATGAAATGGAAACCCGGCAGTTTCAGGGTGCCGTGTCCGATTTTGCGACCCCTTCTTTGTGGAAACCTTTCGGCAGCGGTGGCGGCAGTTCCGACGTCGAAACTTCTGACGAACCGGCAGAAGGGGGAAAAGACGCTTTCTCAACTGGTGGTGCCTATACCTATGTACCGGCCAATCTCGACGTGAATGTTGAAACAGAAGGCATCGTAAAAATTCAGATGAAGAACGCTGCTGGTGATACTCTCGGTGATGAAGTGCAGTTCGCCATCGGTACGGGTGGCGGTGGTCAGACTGGCGGTACCATTGTCGCCATCGCTTTCCAGTCAACGCCCGTTTACGGTTCTTATGGCTCCACGCTCCGGACCTTTGCCGCTATTCGTTCCGTAACCTCGAATGGTGTCGAATCCTCTGACAACCTGATTGAGAAACTAGAACTCGTAGATCGTGAAAGCGGTCTGACCGTCTGGTCTGAAACCGTCAATAAAGCATCTTCCGGAGACATGAAGGACTTTTCCTTTGAACTGGACTTCACTTCATACTTTACGGCTGCCGGTACCCGAAAATTCAAGCTTGTGGCCACTGATGAAAGCGGCAATACCGGTTCTAAGAATGTCAACGTAACAGCCGTCGATATTACCTGTACCTGCGTGCAGGTTCTCAACTATACCCCTGAAACGCTGCTTACCCCGACAACGGGAAGTTTCAGCCTTCCGCTTTATAAATTCGGCAACAATACCTCTGATAAAGGTATCAGCGCACAGGTAGACATCAAGGTTAACGGTGAATGGCAATCCCTGTCTACCGCTGTTGTGAATGACAACTACTCGCACTCCGTTGTAATCCGGCCGGCTTCTCTAGGCTTGAAACATGGCGCATACCCATTGCGTATTCAGGGAACAGATGTTGCTTCCGGAGTGAAAGGAAATATCATCCATACGGCTGTTATGGTTATCGACCCTAACAGTTCGACTCCTCTTGTCGCTTTGAGGTATGATGATAAAAATGGGGGAGTAGTCCGGCTGTACGAAACCATAGAACTGGATGTTGCCTGCTATGACCCGTTAGAAGTGACTTCTCCTGTCAGTGTCAAAGCTAATGAGGTTCAGATTACGCAAATTGCCGCCAGCCGCAACAAAACTTATCAGGTCAAACAACAACTGCAAGGCTATAAGGCTGACGGTACCGATACTGTAGACTATACCGCCGTATGCAAGGAGGTAACCAGCGAACCTGTCCGGGTGACAGTCAGCGGTTCCGCCATTGATGCCGCCATAAAAGAGGGAGCTATCTATAACTTTGACTTCTCATCCCGTACCAATCAGGAAATCGATCATAGCATTGTCAGCGGCAATTATGAGATGAAGGTGGATGGTGCCAACTGGACTACCAACGGCTTTGGCACATTCCTGGGTGAGAACTGCCTCCGCGTAGCCGAAAATG
>OGZX01002453.1_pt1 | contig 14854 bp, 13 predicted proteins | sample 1576881 | NCBI WGS metagenome assembly OGZX01 (sample SAMEA3541542, study PRJEB24748) | human gut metagenome | biome: human gut; feature: human-associated habitat; material: faeces | place: China | collected 2012
TGGGAACTCTTTTCACCAGGACGTGCAGAACAATTTTTAATTAAAAAATAAAGCACCCTTATGATTTTTCGCTACCTGCCGAATAATAAAAATAGGGATTAAATTCCACAATATTCCACGAAAGAAATAACAAAGAGAGGGAAGGAACATGAAGAACCGTAATATGAAGCAAAAAATCACGATTGCTTTTGGAGCAGTAGTCATCTGTTTTTTTGTAACAGTTGGCGCGCTGTTTTATGGAATGATCAACATCAGCACACAGTATAACCAGTTCTATAAAAATAACCACGAAGCGATCGTACGTGTAGACAAGGTAAAAATCTATATGCTGGCAACAATCCAGAATCTGACGCAGGCTATGATTGATGATGACCCCACCGCCACAAAAACATATCTTTCAAACGTTGATTCGTATAGAACCGGCCTTGCGGAGAACGCAGACTGGTTCATGGAGCGTTATAATGGAGATATGACACTGGTAAACCAGTTTCATACACAGCTTCAGGTAACTTCTGAGGTCACAAACAAGATCTTAGAGTATCTGTCCACTGGTTCTGACCGTGCGAAAGAGCAGGCAAGGCTCACGTTTATCGATGAGTTTGACCCGGAAGTGTCCAAGCTGGAAGGAATTCTGGATCAGTTTAGCGATCAGGTGACAGACCTTGTTGGTAATGATTACAATTCTTCCATGCAGACCAGAAACGTCCTGTTTATTGTAGGGATCATAATTGTTATCGTTGCCCTGATCTGCACCGTTATTATGGCAACGATCCTGATACGTTCCGTAGTGGAGCCGGTAAAGCAGCTGCAGGAAGCTATGGAAAAGATGAGACAAGGTAATATGGATATTGAGATCGGATACAAGTCTGAAGATGAACTTGGAAGGCTTTCAGACGATCTGCGGTCTGTAGCAGCGTTCCTGAAAGCGGTAGTGGCAGATGAGACAAATATCCTTACAGAGATGAGCCACGGAAACTTTAATGTGTATTCTTCTATGTCAAAGGATTATGTAGGAAGCTTTGTTGCGATCTATAACTCTATGGTTCTTCTGAGAGATAATTTAAGCAGTACGCTTTCGAGTGTTACCCAGTCAGCTGATCAGGTGGCAGCAGGCTCCGATCAGGTATCCTCCGGAGCACAGGCATTATCCCAGGGTGCTACCGAGCAGGCTTCTTCCGTGGAAGAACTGGCAGCTACCATTAATGAAATTTCCAATAATGTTGAAAAAAATGCTGAAAATGCAAAGGCAGCCAGCGACATGGCTGATAATGTAAGAGAACAGGCAGGAGAAAGCAGACAGCGTATGCAGGAGATGCTTTCTGCCATGACGGACATCAGCAACAGCTCCAGTGAGATTGGAAAGATCATCAAGACGATTGAGGATATTGCATTCCAGACTAATATTCTTGCTTTGAACGCAGCCGTAGAAGCAGCCCGTGCAGGAGCAGCAGGAAAAGGATTTGCAGTAGTAGCAGACGAGGTTCGTAATCTTGCAGGAAAATCAGCAGAAGCTTCAAAGAATACTTCTGCTCTCATTGAAGGTTCTCTTCACGCAGTTGACCGTGGTACAAAGATTGCAAATGACACGGCCAAGGCATTGCAGCAGCTGACCGAAGGCGTTCAGGGAGTAGCACAGACCATTGAGGAGATTTCTTCTGCCAGCGAGTCACAGGCAGTTTCAGTAAAACAGGTAAATGAAGGCATCAGCCAGATCTCCAGCGTTGTACAAAGCAATTCTGCAACTGCAGAAGAAAGCGCTGCAGCCAGTGAGGAACTTTCCAGCCAGGCACAGCTCTTAAAGGATTTGGTAAGTAAATTCACATTAAAGGATGGTTCTGCGGATCCAGCACCACAGCCGGCACAGCCAGCCAGGAAAAGCATGGATGTATCTGAACCGTCATCTATGATTTCTTACGGAGATAATGACAAATACTAAAGCCGTGGTTTAAAAAGAATAGATAGTGTGTATGAGCCCACAGCAGATTTTATTTTCTGTTGTGGGCTTGATTAAAGTTGGAAAGGAAACTGAAAAATGGCAGAGCCAAGAAAATTATCACCGGAAGAATTCAGGACAATGCAGCTGTTAGAGCTGGATATGCTGGAGGAATTGGACCGGGTATGTAGAAAATATGATATTAAATACTGTATTACCTATGGAACCCTTCTGGGAGCTGTCAGACATAAGGGATTTATCCCATGGGATGATGACTCTGATATAGCAATGCTTAGGGAAGAGTATGAAAAATTTCGTAAGGTTGCACACGAAATGGATCCTTCTATCTGCTATTTCCAGGATCATTTTAATGACCCGGAGTATCTTTGGCAGTATGGGAAACTGCGGCGCACTGGAACTACATTTGTCCGTGCAGGTCAGGAGCATATGAAGGGAAAAACTGGGGTATTTGTTGATATCTTTGTGATGGATGACTGCCCCAAAAGCTTATTGGGGATGATATTTCATAGTTTCTGGTGCTTTTTTCTTCGAAAAATCCTCTATGCTCGGGTAGGAAAAGCAAATGCCAAAGGTTTACTGAAGCTCTGCTATCAACTTTTAAATTTGATTTCTGTAAACTGGGTATATAAACAGGTTGGGAAAATGTCAAAAAAAAGTAGTAACACCAGCCCAAATAGAGTGAGAACTTTATTATATCCATTATTTGATTATCATAAAAACTATAATCACGGAAAAGCACATTTTGGAATGCTTAAAAGTTGGTTTTTAGAGCGTGCAGAATATGATTTTGAAGGGCATAAATTTTATGGAACAAAGGATTATGATGGATTTTTAAAATATTCTTATAATGATTATATGACACCTCTTCCAGTAGAAAAGAGGCAGCCACATGCTCTTGCATCCAACTTTAATTTTAATGTGGATAGTAAAAATGTAAGAGAAAAGTTACATGCCGGTCGGATAATATGATCGTAAAAGTATATTAATTTATTTGGGTGATATATTGATGAAAATAGCTGAGAAAATGATCAATTTTACTGTTGGCCCGGTACAGTCCACAGAAAAAGTGAAGCTGATCGGGACTGAAAATGTTCCTTATTTTAGAACGCCAGAGTTTTCGGCTGTTATGCTGGAGAATGAAAGATATGTAAAGCAGTTTGCAGGTGCCGGTGAAAATGCAAGAGTGGTGTTTATCACTGGTTCGGGAACAGCTTCTATGGAAGCTTCAGTTATAAATGCTTTTGATGAGAATGATAAGGTTCTCGTGGTAAATGGGGGAAGCTTTGGACAGCGTTTTGCAGAAATCTGTGCGATCCATGGAATACCATATACAGAGATTAAAGTAGAAATGGGAAAAACAATTACAGAAGATATGTTAGGAGAATATTCTGGACGAGGATATACGGGATTTCTTGTGAATATTCATGAAACTTCAACTGGAGTATATTATGACCCATGGATGATCAGCAATTTCTGTAAGAAAAATAATATGTTTCTGGTAGTGGATGCTATCAGTTCTTTTTTGGCTGATGAATTCCAGATGGATGAGCTTGCTGTGGATATTATGCTCACAGGTTCACAAAAAGCACTTGCGTGTCCTCCCGGAATTTCGCTGATCGTTCTCTCATCAAGAGCTGTGGAACGGGTAAATAATAGAAATGTAAGATCCATGTATTTTGACCTTAAAAATGCCCTTAAAAATGGCGAAAGGGGCCAGACGCCGTTTACACCAGCTGTCGGTATCTTGCTTCAGATAAATGCAAGATTAAAAGAGATTGAACAGGAAGGCGGAGTGAAAGAGGAATTAAAGAGGATTGCTGCGTTAGCAGCAGATTTTCGCAATAAGATCAAAGATCTTCCAGTGGATATATGCTCTGAATCACTATCTAATGCGGTTACACCTTTGGCAACAAGAAATTGTTCGGCATACAATATTTTTACTGTATTGAAAGACGAATATGGTATCTGGGTTTGTCCAAATGGAGGAGAGCTGGCTGATAAAATTTTCCGTGTAGGTCACATTGGCTGTCTTACTTTTGAAGACAACCAGAAACTGATACAAGCGCTTCATGACCTGCAAAAGCGTGGGATTTTAAAGTGAAGACGGATGAAACGTGTCGCAGGCTATGGAAATTTTCTGATATAAGGATAAGAAAGGAAAAAGAATGAATGTAACAATAATTGGCGGGGGAAATATTGGAATGTGCCTTGCTGGGGAATTTCACGTATAAAATAGTATCATGTAAAAATTTATACATCAAAGTCAGCGTTGTTTGGAGAACGGATCACAGTGGCAGATGACGAGAAAGGAATTACGTTTTCGTTGGGAGAAATTATAGCTATATATGATATAGAATATGCGATTTTTGATGCAGATATAATTTTATGTACATTACCGTCTAATTTAAGAAAGACATTCATTCGGAAAATGATGCCGTTTGTTAAGAGAAAAGCAGCACTTGGTTTTTTCCCAGGCTATGGTGGGGCAGAACTTTATTGCATTGAACTTATACAAAAAGGCATGACTGTATTTGGACTCCAGAAAGTGCCTTGCGTTGCAAGAACAAAAGAACCGGGAAAAATTGCCGGTCTGATGTCAAAAAAAATAAAATACTAGTGGCAGTTCTACCCCATGATAGAACAGATGAAGTAGCAGATATGCTGGAGGATATGCTCTTAATGAAGTGTGTCCGTCTTAAAAATTACATGGTTGCAACACTTCTTCCAGGAAATCCTCTTCTTCATACAAGTGGTTCTGTTTTATATTTAGATAATTATAAGAAAGGGCAGATGTTTCCAGAACAGATTTATTATTGCCAGTCATGGACCGATGAATGTTCAGAATTTCTTTGCAGATTCAGCGATGAGATGATGGAAGTATGTGAAAAGCTTCCTATTGATCTTACTGAGGTAGAGTCTATTCAAAAGTATTATGAATCACCAACACCAAAAGATCTGACACGAAAGTTCCATGAGATTCCATCATATAATGCATTGCTTCTTCCTATGAAAAAGGTACAAAAAGGGTTTTTTTTTTTTGGGGGGGGGGTGATATGTATGGCTTTATTCCTGATTTCTCTTCGCGTTTTTATACAGAGGATATTCCCAATGGAGTGTGTATTATCAAAGCACTCTCACAGTTTGTGGGGGTAGAGACTCCGACCATAGACTATGTGCTGGATTGGTATTTCCGGATGACTGGCAAAGAATATTTTCAGAAAGACGGGTCTTTTGGTAAAGACATAATGGAAACAGCTATTCCACAGATCAATGGAATTCAAACAGTAGAAGATTTGGTGGATTTTTATACAAGGTAATATCTGGATCATTACAGAAATTTCGTACAATATAAGTGTAGTTTATATATAGAAATTGCAAACATAAAATGCAGGATCTGGTATAACCAAAATCAATCATTATTGAGGTTAACGTATGAAAAGAGTAATAACATATGGCACCTATGATCTGTTTCATGAAGGTCATTACAGACTGCTAAAAAGAGCAAAAGAATTGGGAGACTATTTAATAGTCGGAGTGACAACAGAACATTTTGATGAATGCCGTGGAAAGCTGAATGTTGTAGATCCTATTTTGAAGCGGATTGAAAATGTAAAAAAGACCGGATTTGCAGATATGATAATAGTGGAGGATCATGAGGGGCAGAAAATTGAGGATATCCAAAAATATGGTGTAGATATCTTTACAGTGGGATCAGATTGGATCGGAACATTTGATTATCTGAATGTATTTTGTAAGGTTGTATATTTGGAAAGAACTCCCAATATATCTTCTACCATGCTTCGAGGAAATGCATATAAGCTTATAAAAACAGGCCTTGTGGGTACAGGGCGTACTGCAGGCAGATTTGTTTCTGAGGCCAGATATGTAAGTGATATTGTGGTTTCTGATGCATATAATCCTGAAATAGAAAGTGCAAGTCAGTTTAAAAAGAAATACTCAGAATATGATATTACTATTGAGACAGAGGATTACGAAAGGTTTTTAGGTAACGTAGATGCAGTATATATTGCATCTACGAATGAAACACATTATGAATATGCAAAACAGGCATTGACTCATGGAAAAAGTGTTTTATGTGAAAAGCCTTTAGCATTTACAAAGAGAGAAAGTATGGAATTGTATGATCTGGCTTTGCGAAAACATGTGGTTTTGATGGAAGCAATAAAAGCAGCATATTGTCCGGGCTTTCAACAGATGTTAAACGTAGTTCAGAGCGGCAGAATAGGACAAGTAAAAGATGTAGAGGCCAGTTTTACCAGAATTGCAAATATCCATTCGCGAGAAAGAACAGATCCGATGTATGGAGGGGCATTTCTTGAATATGGTGGAAATGTACTCATGCCTATCATAAAAATACTTGGAACAGACTATCGGTCAGTCACATTTGACAGTCTTGATAATGAACTTGGGACAGATGATTATACCAAGATCCAGATCAGATATAAAGATGCCATGGCTACAGCCAAAGTGGGAATGGCGGTAAAGTCAGAAGGACAGCTTCTTGTTGCAGGAACCGAAGGATACCTGATCGCCCAATCTCCCTGGTGGCTGACTGAAAAGTTTGATGTAAGATACGAAAATGAAACTATTGTTGAACACTATGAGCCCAGATTTGTGGGGGATGGACTAAGATATGAAATTAGTGAATTTATAGCCAAAATACGGGGAGTTGGCGAAAAATCTTACAAGCTGACGGCAGAAGAATCCATTTCAATAACAGGGATTGTAGAAGAATTTGTTAAAAACAGATGTATTGAAAATGATAGATAAGTTAGAGTGTAGAGTGATTTTTAACAAAGAGTTGAAAGTAGCTTGCCAAAAACAGAGGAGCTGGAAATTATGGATCGCACCGATTATATTTTTAGTATGACATCAAAATTTGCAGGCGGACGAAAAATAGTTCTTTATGGCTACAATGAAAAAACCAGAGTAATCAAAAATAGACTTGCGGAAAAAGGGATGAACATAGATCTTTTTGTGGACCATTCTCTTTATCAGAATAAAAAGCCGGGTGTTTATGATAGCAGGATTTTAGATGGAAGATCGGATAAATTTTATGTAATTGTCGGAATGCCTAATCGTTTAGATATTATCTGTAAACTACATTCCTTTGGATATTTCAGTCAAAATGACTATGTGTATCTGGGAGATATTGAATATTGTGTTTTACGGGATGAGGACGGTTATTTTGAAGATAATTACGGAAATCAACTGATAATGAATAGAAAATTACGGTCACATATCACCTTGAATGGATTTAATTCCCGTGTAGTGATTTCAGATGACTGTGTGGTCAGTCCGGATTTCCATTTGCTGATAACAGATGAATGCACAGTAGAAATAGGAAATGGAACATGGCTGAATGGAAACTTTAGTATTTTTGACCAAAGTCATTTTCAATGCGGGGAAAGATGTATATTTGCAAAAGGACTACTAGAAATCGAAGCAGCTGATATCAGGATTGGAAATGATCTTACAACAGAGAGCGGCTATGTGATACGTGCATCCAGAAAATCTTCTATTATCATTGGCAATGATTGTATGTTTTCTTACAATTTAAATATGATAACCAATGATGGACATGTGATCTTTGATGTGAAGACGGGAAAAAATATAAATTCAACAGATGAATTATGTGAAAGCAGGAATATCAGAATTGGGGATCATGTATGGGTCGGAATGAATGCTTGTATTTTGTATAATACGGATATTTCAAATGGAAGTATTATTGGAGCAATGAGTCTGGTAAAAGCAAAAATACCTAATAATTGCATTGCTGCAGGAAATCCGGCACGCGTGATCAGGACGGATATTGCTTGGAGCAGAAACAACAATAATTCTGTAGACATTGATGAATGTGGTGATGGATTTGTGAAATGTACGGAAAACAAATATTCTTTTTAGGAGAGAAAGTACTATGAATAATAGAATATACAATGACAAAGTAAACGTAGACGATGAAAATATAAAAGCCTTTTTTAACAACAGGGCAAAAAGATTTGTAGCAGGCGAGGTAGATCAATATACATCTGTAGTATTTGGCGATAATAAACCGGATTATGGAAAAGAGTGGCACGAATTTGAAAAAAGCAAGTTGAAAAGCATCTAAATCTTGGTCCGGATAAAAAAGTCCTGGATATTGGCTGTGGGATAGGAAGATGGGCAGAGAATATCATAGATCATTGCGGAGAATATATAGGAACGGATTTTTCAGATGAAATGATAAGGTCAGCCCAGGAACGTTTTAAAGCATATTCCAATGCATTGTTTATTAATTCTTCGTTTCAGGACATATTTAAAAGCAAGAAAATAATTGGAAAAAAATTTGATACAGTGATCATTGCAGGGGTTTCTATGTATATCAATGATGTTGATCTGAGAAAATGTTATGACAGTTTGGCAGATGTACTGAATGAAGGAGCAATCGTATATATAGAAGAAAGTATAGGGGTCAATGAGAGATTGACTCTGGATCATATCTGGTCTGATAGCTTAAAGGATAATTATGATGCAATATATAGAACCCGGAAAGAATATCTTGAATTAATGAGTGGATTAACGAACAGAGTCCAAATATTAAAAGAAGGATATTTTGAACAGCTTGATAAAAAAGAATTGTCTGAGACCAGTCATTGGTATATTTTTTTGAAAAAATGCTAAAGCCAGTATTCTATTGATGAAAATGAGAAATTGCTTATATAGTATTTTCAAATACTGTGAAGAAACACTTTGGGACTTTTTCGGTGGGTGTTCTGAAATCATTTCCAGCAGGTACTCTGAAAAAACCATTGCACCTGAGGGGGATTTGTGTTAATCTATCCTTATAGGATTCCTCTGTATCACGGAGGAAGAAAATGGGTAAAAAAGCACTGGAAGAATTGGTATTTCACGACGATTTTATGTTCGCAGCTGTTATGATGGATGCGGAGAACTGCAGGTGTTTCCTTGAGCGCGTACTGGAAATGAAAATAGGAAGAGTAGAGATCAGCAGGGAACATGGTTTCTTCTTTAATCCGGAAAACAAAAGCATCCGCATGGATGTATTTGCAAAGGATGAGGATCAGACGCATTATGATATTGAGATGCAGCTGGTGAAAAAAGACAGCCTGGAAAGGCGCAGCCGCTATTATCACAGCCAGATGGATGTGGAAATGCTGGAAAAAGGAAGAAGTTACAGCGAACTGGCAGATGCATATGTCATTTTCATTTGCGACTTTGATCCCCTTGGTCAAAAAAAGTGCCGGTATACCATCCGCAAATACTGTGAAGAAACCGGGAATGCATTTGGAGATGGAGTCTGCACTATTTTTCTGAACACAAACGGAGAAAACCGCGGAGAAGTACCAAAAGAACTGACAGCATTGCTTGATTTTGTGAAGGCAGATCTGGCAGGAAGTGAAGCTGAATATGAAGATACACTGGTAAAACAGCTTCAGGATTCCATGCGCCGGGTTAAAAGAAGCCGGAAGATGGGGGAACGCTATATGATGTTTGAACAGTATATGAAAGAATATGTTCAGGAACATGCAGATGAAATCCGTGAAGAAGCCAGGGAAGAAGGTCTTGCAGAAGGACGTGCGAAAGGTCTTGAGGAAGGACGTGCAGAAGGGCGAGCAGAAGGACGTGCAGAAGGGCAAGCAGAAATGGCCAGGTTGAATAAATTATATGCCAGTCTTCTGGCATCTGGACGTTCGTCAGACCTGCAGCGGGCACTGGACGATCCGGAATATCTGAAACAGCTATTAGAAAAAACAGGATCCTGATGTTCAAGATCAGGATCCGTCGTTATACAGTCTGTGTATAATGTTAAAAAATCAGGTCCATATCTTGTGGACCATCTTTGTCTGAATGACAAAATCTGTTTGTATTAAGTATCTGATGATCATGGTCGTTTCGGCCAAATTTCAAAATAGATATAGGGGAATTCTATAAAAAGCTGCGTACGCATTATTGGTGTGTACGCAGTTTCTCATATTCTGCCAGTGCAGATAATGCTTCACCGGAAAGCGGGATAAGAACAGCTAGATTAAAAATGGTCATCAGCCCGATGCCTACATCTCCCAGGTCCCATACTACAGTATACGTCTGGATGCCGCCCACAAAGAGCATGACCAGAGCTAAAATTTTATAAAACGTCTGCCAAAGCCAGCGGTTTCCGAAAAGATAGGATACATTGGACCGGGCATAAAAGAGGATGCCCAGAAAAGTTGAAAAACTGAACAGTGCCAGGATAACAGCTACAAAGACCACACCGAAGCTTCCAAGGTGGTAGTTCATGGCAGCCTGTAAAAGTTCCATTCCCATAAGTCCGCATGTAAGTTCATCCGGAACCAGGAGCAGGATAAAGGCGGTACAGCTGCAGATCACAATGGTATCAATAAATACACCTAAAGCCTGGATCAGTCCCATTTTTACAGGTTCCTTTTCATCAGCAGCAGCGGCTGCACAGGGAGCAGAACCAGAGCCAGCTTCATTGGAGAAAAGTCCGCGTTTTACACCATTCATCAACACAGCGCCAAAACCGCCGCCGGCTACAGCACGAAGACCAAAAGCTTCTTTAAAAATTCTGGAAAATACCCCTGGAAGCTGTCCAATATGGGTTATGATAATAAAAACAGTAATAATAAAATAGAGAGCGGCCATTACCGGAACAATGATGTCCAGTGCCTTTACAGTTGCATTTTTCCGAAGCACGATCACAGCAGATAAGATCACCAGTATCACAGTAGTGATAATAGGTGGTATGGAAAAGGCATTTTCAAAGGCAGAAGCAACGGAGTTACTGATCACCTGGCTGATACCGCACCAGCATAACAGGCCGGAAAAGGCAAATAAAACAGCAATTACAGAATGGCGCAGTTTTTGTCCACGCATTTTTTCTGCATAATAGTGGATATAGTAAGCAGGTCCGCCGTGATAACCGCCGTATAAAGGATCTTTTTCCTTATGGATCTGGGCCAGTGTTGCTTCTATAAAAGCAGTGGCAGAACCTAAAATGGCAGTCAGCCACATCCAGAACACAGCACCTGCACCTCCGGCAGAAACAGCAGCCACTACACCTACCAGATTTCCCATACCAACCCGGGTAGCAGTAGATACAAAAAGGGTCTGCAGCGGTGACAAACTGCTGTCCTTTCCTTTCTTTTCTGATAATGAGCGCACCATATCCGGGAAAAGACGTACGGATACGAAATTTGTGCGGAAGGTAAAGTAAATGCCTGTTGGGATCAGAAGAAGTACAAGCAGGGGGATTCCCATGGAAAATGCCCCGAATTTAAGAGTGAACAGATCACCCCACAGAAAACGGTAAAAAGCTTCGATTATATGAACGATCATAACTTATCTCCAGTCATTTTTCATTTCCGGTTTTTAAAAGCGTAAAAGTACCTGAACACACTTAAACGCTTTAAAGAGCCAGTCTATCTATTGTACAACGTTTTCATTGATTTGTAAAACTATAAAATGTAAAAAGTCTATTGCCTATGAAAATGTAAAAAAGTCTATTACGTGGATGTTACCATCAGGTGAAATGTAGGTTTAGTCACTGATAACTTCTGGCTGTTTCATGATACACCCGGGTGATCTCCTGAAGGATATCCATATGGATAAAATCTTTTTTATATACAATTTTGGTCTCCCGCATCATGCTTAGATTTTCAATAGGCAGAACTGCCATTTTTCCCTTCTTCTGTTCTCTGGCGCAGGCACTTTGGGGCAGAATGGATACACCCAGTCCCTTTCGTACCAGATCCTTGATAGTAGCAATGTTGTCAACTTCCAAAGTAATATTAAAGTTGTCAATGGAATCACCGATGCTTTTTAAGGTGGACTCAAAAAGTATACGAGTATCAGAGGTAGGCAGGCGCAGGATCATCCGCTCCTGCTTTAATTCTGATAAAGTGACCATGGCACGTTTAGCCAAAGGATGACGGATGGACATAACACACACCAGATAATCTGTAGCCAGCATCAGGGAACAGAGGGAATGCCCTGTTGGTGTTCCGTCTGCGATGGCCAGATCAATCTCATAATTATCCAGCATATCATAAAGATTATTTATGGTATCAGTAATAATCGTTATGGAAAAATTATTGTCAGCATTGCTGCAGCGGGCCAGCACTTCCGTGATCAGATTACTTTCGGAGGTGTGTGTGATGCCGATGCGGACCTTTGTCAGCTGTTTTCGGGAGTTGTCGATCTCTGTTTCCATTTTTCCATATAAGGCTTTGATCCTTCGTGCGTATTTTAAGACGATCTCCCCTTCCGGAGTCAGCATTAAACTACCTTTTCCACGTACAAACAGGGTAACGCCAAGTTCCTCCTCTAGCTGGCTGATGTGGTGGCTGACCGCTGGCTGGGTCAGGGAAAGAGAAGCAGCAGCTTTTGTGAAATTCTGATATTCAGCTACAGCTAAAAGTGTTTCTATTTTTGAACCAAGCATAGATCCTCCTATAAAGAAAAATTATCATACATAAAAATAAAATAATTTGATTTTATTATAAAAAAGTATATCATATAGAAACATGACATACAAGGGGAAACAAGGGGGTTACAACATGAAGTCATTTTTATTTTACCATGCAACATCCCAGGCATCAGTGGTGATCATCACCATTGCGCTGATGTTATTTACAGGATATCTTATGACCCGTATCACCAGAAAATTTAAGCTGCCGAATGTAACGGGATACATTCTGGCAGGAATCCTTATGGGACCTTATTGTCTGGATATGGTGCCGGTAAAGGTCATAGATGGCATGGATTTTCTATCAGATATTGCGCTGGCTTTCATTGCTTTCAGTACAGGTGAGTTTTTCCGCTTTTCGGTTCTGAAGAAAAACGGCTGGAAGGTGGTCGTGATCACGGTCATGGAAGCAGTGCTGGCATCGGTATGTGTTTTTGCAGTGGTTTATGGAGTTCTTCATCTGAATCTGCCATTTTCTATTGTGCTGGCGGCTCTGGCGTCAGCTACAGCTCCTGCATCCACTATCATGACGATCCGCCAGACCGGGGCAAAAGGTGATTTTGTAGATACTCTTTTGCAGGTAGTGGCTTTAGATGATGTAGTTGGTCTTGTGGAATATAGTGCAGCTATCTCCATTGCACTGGCGGCGCTTTCAGGGGGCGGCTTCCAGGTGGGGAATATTTTAAAGCCGATCTTTGTTAACGGGGCGGTACTGGTACTTGGCGGTATTTTTGGATGGCTGCTAAAATGCATGATGCCAAAGAAAAAATATAAAGATAATCGCCTGATTATATCTGTGGCAGCACTGTTTGCTTTTTGCGGGATCTGTTCTCTGGCTGACGTATCACCACTTCTGGGATGCATGTCTATGGGAACCATTTATATTAATTTGTCTGATGATGATAAGCTGTTTAAGCAGTTGAATTATTTCAGTCCGCCCATTCTGCTTTTGTTTTTCGTCAGATCAGGTCTTTCTTTCAGACTGGATGCACTTCTTAATCCATCAGCAGGAGAAGATGGGGCTTCTCTTTTAGTGATCGGAGTAGCATATTTCCTTACACGTATCATAGGAAAATATGCAGGTGCATATTTAGGCTGTATGGCAGTACATAAGAAAAAACAGGTACGTAATTACTTAGGTCTGGCACTGGTTCCCCAGGCAGGCGTAGCGATTGGTCTGGCAGCTCTTGGGGCAAGAACCTTAGGCGGACAGATGGGCATTGACCTGCAGACTGTTATTCTGGCATCCAGTGTGCTGTATGAGCTTACTGGTCCCGCCTGTGCCAAGATATCTTTATATCTGTCCGGATCCTATGGGGATATTGAACTGCCAAAGGAGGCTAAAGAAAAGGATCCGGTGACCCGCCTGGAGCTGTTGATCAGGCGGATCCACGAGATCCAGCAGGAAATACCGGAGACAGAAGAAACTATTTCACCAGAGGAACAGGCATTTTTAGAAGCTGCCAATGAACAGTACGAAGCAGTGGGGGCATTAAGAAATCATTTAAGAGCAAGGAGGACGTATTAATATGGGATATATAGCAGCAGAACTGACAAAAGGATGGATGATGGAAGGCGTGGGAGAGCAGGTGATCTTTAGGATCATTTTGTCACTGGCACTGGCGGCTGTGATCGGCTGTGAACGGTCCAGCAAGCGTCATTCTGCAGGTATGAGGACTTTTATGCTGGTCAGTGTATCTGCCACAGCAGCAGTTTTGACAGATATGTATCTGGCCAGGGAATTTTCTTTTGTGATCCCTGTTATTTCCGGGGCAGCTGTTGTAGGCATTGCCATGATAAGCGGAAATTCCATTCTTTTCAGCTCTAAGAACCAGATCAAGGGCTTGACTACATCTGCAGCTCTTTGGGCATGCGGCTTTATGGGACTGATGCTTGGTGCAGGAATGTATATTTCAGCGTTTGCTATTTTCATGGCTCTCCTTTGCGGTATTTCACTGTTCCCATCAGCAGAGCGTTATTTAAAAGACCGCTCTAACCATTTTGAAGTACATCTGGAATTAAAGAGCAGCTTTAAGCTTCAGGATTTCGTGGCAACGATCCGGAAACTTGGTATCCGCATTGATGATATTGAGGCAAATCCGGCTTATTTAAATTCCGGACTCAGTGTGTATACAGTTTCCCTGACTGTAGACAGCCAGGAACTTAAAAAAGAAAAAAAACACAGTGACATCATTGAAGCACTGCGTTCTCTGGATTACATCTATTATATAGAAGAAATTAAATGATTTGCCTACTACACAAAACCGGAAAAATATTGTATACTTGTATAGTTAGCAATAACAGGAGGAATACCCAAGTGGTTGAAGGGTCTGGCTTCGAACACCAGTAGGTCGGTAACACCGGCGCAAGGGTTCAAATCCCTTCTCCTCCGTTTAAGGGATTTCAATTTTGAA
>OGZX01002460.1_pt1 | contig 14822 bp, 13 predicted proteins | sample 1576881 | NCBI WGS metagenome assembly OGZX01 (sample SAMEA3541542, study PRJEB24748) | human gut metagenome | biome: human gut; feature: human-associated habitat; material: faeces | place: China | collected 2012
CGATCGTTCGCTTGCCGCCGGACGATCGTTCACCGCCCAGCGGACGATCGTTCACTGGGCGTCGGACGATTAATTGTATGCATGGAAAGAGGTAATGGGATGTGATGGATGAGTTAAAATATAAGGATGAAACGGTTAAAGGGTCGGAATAATAAACTATCTTTGTTGTAATCGGATAGCCAATTTAGAATCATGCAAGATCGACAAGACGAAATACTAATTTACCAGTCCCAGGATGGAACTATTAAAGTTGATGTTCTATTTGAAGGGGAAACCGTATGGCTGACACAAGCACAGCTCTGCACGTTGTTTGGGAAATCCAAAGCGACAATAAGCGAACACATTAAACATATCTTTGAAGAGGGAGAACTAAATCCTGATGCAGTTGTTCGGAAATTCCGAACAACTGCCGAAGATGGAAAAGAATATAGTACTAACTTCTACAACCTCGACGTCATCATCTCCGTCGGCTACCGCGTAAAGTCACAACAAGGCACACAGTTCCGTATCTGGGCCACACAAAGGCTTCGCGAATACATTATCAAAGGCTTTGCCCTCAACGACGAGCGTTTCAAAACGGGCTCTTCCATGAATTATTTCCGGGAGTTGCTGGAACGTATCCGGGAGATCCGGCTTTCGGAACGGATGTTTTATCAGCAGATCAAAGACATTTATGCAACAAGCATTGACTACGATCCATCCGACGAAATGACGCTTTCTTTTTATAAAGAGGTACAAAACAAGCTGCTTTGGGCGGTCAGCGGAAAGACTGCGGCAGAACTGATTTACTATCGGGCAAACGCTTCGCTGCCGATGATGGGATTAACTTCCACAAGCCGATGTATATGAAAGACTGGGTGGAAAAGCTGAAGTTAGTCTTGACGATGAACGAGAAAAGCATTTTAGAAGATGCCGGACGCATTTCCCATCAACTGGCTGTACAAAAGGCGGAACACGAATATACCCAATATAAAGAGGTACAGCGCGCATTGGAGCATTTGAACAGCATTAAGGAATTGGATGAAGACCTTAAACGACTAAAGGGGAAACCGGGGAAGAAATGAGGCTTTGCCCTCACTTCCCAACCGGTTTAAGTCCCATCTTCTCCGCCCTCTGAAGCATAAAAGCATGGGCGGCTTCGTGTTCGTTGGGAATCACGCCGTCGAGGATCGCGTTCTTGATCGCTTCTTTCAGCACACCGACCGGCTGCGAAGGCGGCAGGCCGAAAGTTTCCATGATCTCCTCTCCCGTTACAGGCGGCTGGAAATTGCGGACGCGGTCTTTCTCTTCGATCTCGGCGAGCTTACTGCGGACTTTCTGGAAGTTGGCAAGGAAGCGGCGCACCTTTTCGGGGTTCTTGCTGGTGATATCGGCTTCGCAGAGTTTCATCAGGTCGTCAATGTCGTCTCCCGCATCAAACAGAAGGCGGCGGATAGCGGAATCCGTCACTTCGTCGTCCGACAAGGCAATCGGACGCATGTGCAGACTGACCATCTTCTGAACATATTTCATCTTCTCGTTCATCGGCAGCTTCATCTTGCGGAAGATACCGGGAATCATCTTCTCCCCGATGAAATTATGATTGTGGAACGTCCAGCCCAGACGCGGGTCGAAACGTTTCGTCGCCGGTTTGGCTATGTCATGGAAAAGCGCGCTCCAGCGAAGCCACAGGTTATCGGTCGTCTTGCTCAGGCGGTCGAGCACCATCAGCGTGTGGGCGAAGTTCTCTTTATGCCCGATGCCTTCTTTCGTCTCTACGCCTTTCAGGGCGCAAAGTTCCGGGAAAATCAAAGGCAACAGGCCGCAACGGTCCAGCAGGTCAAAGCCGACAGAGGGCTTGGGCGAGAGGACGATCTTATTTAATTCATCCACAATGCGCTCCTTGGAGATGATAGAGATACGCTCCTTGTTACGCTCGATCGCATCAAACGTGTCGGGATCGATAAAAAAGCCTAACTGGGTGGCGAACCGGACGGCACGCATCATGCGCAACGGGTCGTCACTGAATGTAATATCCGGGTCGAGCGGCGTGCGAATCAGCAGGTTATCCATATCGGTCAGTCCGTCGAACGGATCGACAAGCTCACCGTAGCGGTCTTTGTTCAGGCAAAGAGCCAAGGCGTTGATCGTAAAGTCGCGGCGGTTCTGGTCGTCCTCGAGCGTACCGTCTTCGACAACCGGTTTGCGGCTGTCGTGTGTATAAGACTCCTTTCGGGCACCGACAAACTCCAATTCCAGATCGCCGGCTTTCACCTGTGCCGTGCCGAAATTCTTGAATACGGAAAGGTGGGCGCCGCGTCCCAACTTCCCGGCCACTGCTTTTGCCAGTTCGATACCGCTGCCTACGGCTACAACATCGATGTCTTTGGACGGACGGCGGAGAAAAATATCCCGCACATAGCCGCCTATCACATAAGCTTCAACTCCTAACTCGTCCGCCGCTTCCGATACCAACCGGAAAGGCTTCGCAGAAATATGTTTTAATATGTCTTCTTGCTCTATATACATAAATACTATTATTTATCCTTTTCCGATAAATTGCCTGCAAAGATAATCAAATTCTTGCGGGGAGAGTAGTATATTTGCGCCCCGTTAGATACAAATAACTTATACATACATGAACACAACAGTAGCAATTATATTCGGAGGGAAATCAGCCGAACATAAAGTTTCATTAAAGTCCGCAACAAATATATTCAATGCCATAGACAGGACTAAGTTCACCCCATTATTGATCGGGATCGACAAAGCCGGCAATTGGTTCTATAACACCGGTTACGAAACCGAGAATATAGATTTGGCCAATCATGATTATTTCACAGATGCAACGCCTGTTTACCTGTCTCATTCCGCCAATGATTCCATTCATGTTGTCAGCCTCGAAACCAACACTGTCCTAACCGGTTTTCATTTTGCATTTCCAATCATACACGGAACAAATGGAGAAGACGGGACCTTGCAAGGATTACTCAAATCCATGAATATTCCTTTTGTCGGTCCCGATGTATTAGGTTCTGCCATAGCAATGGACAAGGATGTAACCAAACGCCTGCTGAAAGCGTCCGGTATCCCTGTCGCCAATTCCTATACATTATATAGACATATACCTCTTGAACATTCATTTACTGAAATCACATCCACCTTAGGACTTCCCCTTTTCATCAAGCCGGCGAACGCAGGTTCTTCAGTAGGAGTAAGCAAAGTAACGGACGAAAATGAGTTCAAGGCTGCTTTATCGACAGCTTTTCGATATGATAATAAAATCCTGGTAGAAGAGGCCATTATAGGAAAGGAAATCGAATGTGCCGTTTTAGGCAACGAACAATTGCACGCATCTGTTGTCGGAGAGATTGTAGCAACTAAAGATTTCTATTCTTATGACGCCAAATATATAAGTTCGTCCGGAGCCAGACTGCAAATACCCGCTGAAATAGACGAAGCTCTTTCCAATGAGATCAGAGAATGTGCAATAAAAGCCTGCGAAATAATTTGTTGCGAAGGGATGTCACGAGTCGACTTCTTCCTTACAAAGGATAATAAGTTCGTATTGAACGAGATCAACACTTTACCCGGATTCACTGAAATCAGCATGTATCCGAAGCTCTGGGAACAAACCGGTATTTCATATACAAACCTGATAACAGAACTGATCTCTTTAGCTCAACAAAGACACAGCCGGGATTGCAGGCTATCGATAGAAATGTAATATCGAATCTACTCTTTTTCAGTTTTTATGTCTACTTTTGAAACGGATTAAGAGAATAAGAAATAGACAATTAAGATTTATCATAATGAAGAAGTCAGCAATCTGTATAGCACTTGCAGCCGTAACACTGATTGGTTGCAACAATGACGAAAAGAAAGCGCAGGCGCGGCTGGACAGTGCCCGGAATATGTATGAACGGAATGAACTCTTTGCCGCCAAGAGCGAGATAGACAGTATCCGTATCCTGTATCCGAAAGAATTCAAGGTTATCCGCGAAGGTCTGACCTTGATGCGCCAGGTGGAACAAAAAGAGGCGGAGCGTAACCTGGCCTTTTGTGACAGCCTGCTTCCAATCCGGCAACAGGAACTGGAAGGCCTGAAGAAAGGCTTCAACCTGGAGAAAGATTCCGCCTACAACGAGATCGGCAACTACGTCTCTAAACAGCAGACTATCGAACGTAACATCCAACGCAGTTACATTCGTTCAGGCGTAAACGAGAAAGGCGAGATGTATCTGGCAAGCGTCTATTTCGGAGCCAACCCGCTCAACCATACCGGCATCAAACTGAGTACGAAGGACGGCCTTTTCGCCGAAACTCCCGCTATCCCTTATGACGGTGGCTTGAATTACCGATTCAAGGATTTGGGAAATACAACGGAAGTTGTCACCTATCAGGGAGAGAAATGCGAAGATGCCGTCAAGTTTATCTTCTCCAATCAGAAAGAGCGTATCAAAGTGGAATATACCGGCGGTAAGCCTTACGTGCTCTATATAGCCGATGCCGACAAGAAAGCAATTGCTTCGACCTACGAATTGGCTGTCGTATTAAGCGACATCGAGAAACTGACAAAAGAGAAGGAAAAGTCTATCAAGAAGCTGGCTTATCTGGAAAAGAAACTTTCAGGGGAACAAGAGGCTCAAGATAAGTAGCAAGTCTTTAACCTGCCCCATCTATAAACAGATTCTCAAAAGAAGTGCTCCCCAAAAGTTCTTTATCGAATTTTGGGGAGTACTTCTTTTAAAGCAGGATTCACAGAAAAAGGCTTTTATTATAATCAATAGTCTTCACCTTTTCGATAATGGCATTAATATCCAACGGCTTCTGTATATCAATATAAAAATCAGAGTTATGTAAAGCGATATACTTATTTGCCTCCGAAATACTCATCTTCTGATTCGGTTGAAACTGCTGAGTAGTGAAAAAATCGACATGATCCTCTCCTAAAATATCACTCCACTCGATTTTAACGATATGGAACTGATCCAATTGCCAGTAGTATGTTTCAGCAATGCTACTTAATTGATCTCTCAGTTGGGTATAAAAGGCATGATTATTAGTACTGGTATATGCTTCCAATACCCCCGTTGCATTTCTTGTGACAGTTCCGGTTGCATAGTAAAACTGTACAGGGAAGATCGTTTTTATTCCTTCTTCATTGCTGATTTCAAAAAAGCTATAGACCGTTATTTCCTTTGTATCTATGGAATATCCTTCATTTTTAATGTAAATTTCATCCCTCATACAATCCCCCGAACTATTTTTCTGGGAATATTCTTCGATTTGAAATCTCGGCCTATGTTCAAACTGAAAGATAGCCATCTGCTGTTCTGATATATTCTGTTGGCGCTCTTGCAGCTCCAACTGACGAATTGAAATATCAGTCTGCTTATAAGTGAGATACGGTACTAATCCAAATACGATGACAATTTCTAAGATCATCCGAAAAAACTCAATAGGTTTTTCTTTCCAAGATTGGACTATAGAGCTAAATAGCTTTTTCACGTACATATTTAATTTCTTCATTTTATTCCATTCGTAAATAAAAAAGAGGAGTCCACTTGACGTGAACCCCTCTTCCCATTTATTAGATGTAAATTATTTTACAATTACCTTGTAAGTAGTATCACCTTCTACTGTTACCAGTACAATACCTGATGTAGCCGGCATTGAGAAGTATTCGGAGCTTGCTCTGCGAACACCGATTGTCTGGCCCAGGATGTTAGACAACGTAATCTTTTTACCGGAAGCATTCGTTACGATAATCTGACCGTCGCTGCTGATCACCTTAATTTCAGAAACATTTATTTCTTCGTTAGGAGTCGGAGCGGAAGCGTTTTCGACAACAAAGGCTGCACTCGGAGCTTCCTGCATTACGGCGAAACCGTTTACTACACCTACATAAGGTTTACCACTCTTCAACTGACTCTGGTTTTCCAGATAATAACCTCCATCTTCAGCAGTCTTGAATGCGAAGAGGGCAGGACTGTTCTCCATTGTCTTAATCGTATCGTTGTTAATAAACATTGCAAAAGTTGTAGCATCAACTCCTGTTCTGGTAGTGTCTTTAGCAGCCAGATAATAACGGATAGCTGCTTCTTCCTTACCTGCATTAACCATACCGGAAGAGATAAAGTATAACTGCTTACCTGCAATTACCATATCCTGTTCAACCCACAAGCTAAAGTTATCAGCATCATAATTAGCCTTCATCTCATTGCCTTCTGCCTTCATCTCAGCAAAGAAGGTATAAGGATTCATAACCAAAGCATTGTTGTTATAAGACAAACGTTTGTGACCATTTGCAAATGTAGCGTATTCGGGAGCGTCAACGGCTTCCAGGTTTACGTAAGCAGATTTAGCAGCATCAGTTGTCAATTCTAAATTGGAAGTATTGACATTCATTGCGACATATTGATCACCTGTAATCATAGAATACTTTTCTGCAGTAGAATTAGGGATAAACTTGAATGCCAAAGCCTTCGTGTAAGTCGAGAACTTCAAACCATTATTATCCGTAGCAGCGATCGTATCCTGATCGAACAAGCCTCTCAGTTTATAAGTGATAACAGACAGATAATCGCCTAATTTCTGAGCACCAGCAACAACTGTCGTATCGTTCGGGATCAGCTTGAACACGGCTGCATCTTTTCCATCGCCACTCTTACCTTTCAGAATTGAATCGGTAGTATAAGCATACAAGTCGCTAACCCCGGAAGTTCCGGAAATAAGATTCAAGACATAACCGTTATCATTCAATTGTTCTTCTGTGAAGTACAGAGAGCCTAAATACTTGTTATTCAGATTTACATCTTTCTGATATTCTACAGTTACAGAATCTACACCAAACAAATAGGTATTAGCCATACCCTGAATGGCAAAGATTTCCATATTCAATGAACCTAATACGCTATTAGATGTACGATCCACAACACTGTATCTACCATTGTTTTCCTTAATATACCACTGACCCTTTGCCAAGTTTACAGAAGGAGTTTCATCCATAAAGGTTGTACTTGTTACATAATACTTGCCACCATCAGCCCCTTTGCTTGCGCTCTTCAGGAAGTAAACGCCAGTACCGGTTGCGATTGTCGCCGGAGTGCCTTGTTTAGATGTGATCAGAGGAAGTGCGCCTTGTGCAGGAACACCATCAGCATTTACCTGAGACACAGTCAATACTTTCGTAGCTGAAGTTTGTGCATATACAACACGAACAGTGTCAGACAGCGAAGTTAAAACATCAGCATTAACATTCGGAGCTCTTTTTACAAACATAGCCAAAGAGTCGTTCTTCAAGTTTACTCTGAATCTAAACTTCTGGTAATCTGCATTTCCTACAGAATGCACGCCTGCAAGTTCAGTGTAAGTCGAGTCCAATACAAAGTTAGCACCATAAGCGCCTGTTGCTCCCGATATTACAGTTTTAGTCGTATCAACACCAAACAGTTTGGCTTTGCCATCTGCAAAGGTTTCATCTCCTTGAACCTGCAAAGACACAAATCCGGCATCATTTGTCAAATCCTTTGCAACCAATTCTTTGCCAGCAAAGATATTACCTTCATAAGTATCACCGAAAACCAACTGGAATACAGAGAAGCCATTACCCAATTGTTGAGCGTTTAAAAGAAAATCAGCAGGGGGAGCTTCCACTGCAAAAGGAGTACCGCCAGTCTTTGCAATGGACAATCTATTTCCAGTAGCATCCAACGTAATGAAGTCTTTTCCACTATAATACCCTACAAGATTATAGCCACTATTCTGATCTCCAGTCATCACCCATTTATCAACACCTGTTGCCAAATTGGGGACCAACTCTTCTGCAGAAGCATCAAAAGACAAAACCTGTTGAGTAACTTTATTTGTCAACATATAAGTTGTAACACCTAATGCTTCTTCCTTATCAGCAATCTGCCACAAAGCCGAATCTATAGCAGCTTTTGTTGCATCAGCAGCGATAGTCTTCACTACAACCGAATCCGCCTTATTACCATCCAATGATAAATAATAATCACCCGTCTTCAGATAATAATAATTCCCCGCCGTCCATTCACCACTCGGTACAGAAGCAGTTTGCGTTGCATCATCCGCATTCGCAGTAAAAGTTCCGACCGTCATCAAAGCCGCAGCTAAAATTGTAAATCTCTTATTCATATGCAAATTATTTAATTATTCCATCACATAACAGGGACAAAGATAGAAAAGTTCAGCATCACAAGACTATAATAAACTACAAAACAGACTTATCACCCAATATCCTGTACAAAAGTACTATTATTCATGCTATAAATAAAAAAGCCCGTCATTGAAATGACGGGCCAGGAATTGTTTTTCTCTTTATAATCAAATAATAATACTAAAGCAATGAAATAAAGTTCTAAATATCTTATTTTCATTATTTCTTTAATGACTGCTCTCTTTTTTATTGATTGACAAAGATAAACCTTTTTGTTTAAATTTACACCTTCCAAAAAGACTCCGAACCAAACCTGCCGGTTATTGAACAAACCCTTTTCTTTTGAGGACAAATCAGTTATCAGCCCGGTGTACAGTAAGTTGCGGGAACGGGAAGTTAATGCCTTGGGCATTGAATGTTTCGTAAACAGCTTGATTTATTCCGAAATAAACATCCCAATAATCCGAACTTTTCACCCACACACGGACAACGACATTCACACTACTATCAGCCAAAGCGTGCAAAGCAATAAAAGGCGCCGGATCAGTCAGAATGCGGGAGTCACGCGAAAGGATCGTTTCAATCACCTGCTTTACCTTATTATAATCTTCCCCATAATCGACACCGAATGTCCAATCCACACGGCGGGTGTCCTGTCGGCTAAAGTTCGTAACCGCTCCGCTGCTCAACGAACCATTCGGGATATACACAACCTTATTGTCTGGCGTCGTTAAAATCGTATGGAAAATCTGTATCTCTTTGACAGTTCCACCAATTCCTTGCGCCTCGATATAATCTCCGACTTTGAAAGGCCTGAACAGAAGAATGATCAATCCACCGGCGAAGTTTGCCAGATTACCGCTCAATGCCATACCGACAGCAACACCGGCAGATGCCAGCAAAGCCGCAAACGAAGTCGTCTGGACACCCAAAGCGCCGACTACAGAGATAATCAAAAGGATAGTCAATACTACGTTCACCAAACTTCCAACAAAACTCTTTACCGAAGGATCGATATCACGTTTCAACAGAACCCTCTTAATCAGTTTATTCACCAGATTAATAAGAAGTCGTCCGACTATAAAAACCAAAAACGCCTTAATGAGCGTCCATCCCAATGCCGCCCCTTGCGTCATCAGGGAATTCAAAACACCTTCCAGTCCATGTGAAAGGTCGATAGCTGCTAAAATCATTTTTATCTATATTTATTGAATTTCTTACTACTTATACAACAATCAAGTATTCAAAAAGTCTTAGAAATTGTAGCAAAGGTATAAAAGTTTTTTATTCAGGCGAAGAACCGATTTTATTATGTAGTTTTGCATTCAATCGAATAACAGATATAAACAATAGAGAATGAGGACTTTCTTGATTATTATAGGTTTGTTCCTGTTTATGGGAAATGGCTTCGCCCAGTCTTATGAAGAACTGATTGAGAAAAGCTATGATTTTGTCGACAAAAACGATTTAGTGTCTGCAGAAGAGAGCCTCAAAGCCGCGATGCGCAAAGAACCGGCAAACCCGCTTAACTACGCCCTGCTCACCAACCTGGGAACGATACAACGTCGGCAGGGGAAACTGGAAGAAGCTTTATTATCCTACACTTCTGCATTAAGCGGTCATACCAACAACATCACCATTCTGGAAAACCGGGCATCCCTATATACCGAATTAGGTGAAACGGAAAAGGCATTAAACGATTACAATACGCTGTTGATCGAAGATCCGGAGCATCAGGAAGCGCTTTACTGCCGGGGATTGCTTTATATCCAGTTAAAGAATTATATGTGGGCAGAGCAGGACTTCGACAAGATACTGGAGGTGAACGAGAAATCAGTCCGTGCCCGCCTCGGCCATGCCATCCTGGAAAAGATGCGTGGCAATTATGCAGAAAGCGAACGGATCTTCAACTATCTGATCAGCGAAATGCCCCGCGACTGGATTCTTTACGAAGGACGGGCAGACCTGTATTTTATGATGGGAAAGAATGCACGCGCTATGGCGGATATCGAAAAAGTATTCACCGAAAGCAAACCAAGCGCGGCCCTCTATGTGCTGAGAGGTAAGATTAAACTGGCACAGTACGAAAAAGAACGGGCAGCCATCGATTTCAAGAAAGCCGAATCGATGGGATACGATAAGGAAGTCATCAAGGAGTTGATGAAACTTGCCCAGAAATAAATAAACAGATATTCATTAACAAACTTAAATCATCTTATTATTATGCAGAAAGACACCAAACGCAACTTTGCGCTCGATGTATTGCGGGTATTGGCCTGCTACATGGTTATCCAGGTACACACCGGAGAGTTTTATTACATCGGTCCGGTCGGAGACGTTATTAAAGGAGACAACGCCTTTTGGGTAGACCTTTACAATTCGGTTTGCCGTTCGGCCGTTCCGTTATTCGTGATGCTGACCGGCTATTTCCTTCTTCCGGTAAAAGACGAACCGGCGCAATTCTTCCGCAAACGCTTTACCCGTGTGGTCATTCCTTTTATATTCTGGTGCATCGCTTATTCTTTCTACCAGTTCTTCAGAGGACAGGTGGACTTTGCGACGGCATGCGTGAACATACTCAAAATACCGGTAAACTTCGGGACGGAGGTCGGACATCTCTGGTATGTCTACATGCTGATGGGGCTGTATCTGTTTGCACCTATTATCTCGCCCTGGCTAAAGACTGCTTCACGCAAGAGTATTGAATTGTATTTAGGGATATGGGCGTTTTCGTTATGCGTGCCTTACATTCATCTGATATTTCCGGAGATATTAGGCGAGTGCTTCTGGAACGGGACGCCGATGTTGTACTACTTCTCCGGCTTATTAGGCTATATGGTATTAGCTTATTATCTGCGGACATACGCTGCCGAACGGAAAAGCTGGAATGTTCCGGTGGGCATCGTCTTGCTGGTAATCGGATATTTCATAACCTGGTACGGTTTCCACGAACGGTTAGAGACAGCAAAGTACATTCCTCAATTAGAAATAACCTGGGGATATGAAACGATCAACGTGGCAATGATTTCAGCCGGCATCTTCCTGCTGATAAAGAACATCCGGATCAGCAACCCGGCTTCCTCCTGCAACCGCTTGGTTACGGATATATCTATTAAAAGTTATGGGATCTACCTGGCACACATCATGCTGTTGAATATGTTCTATGATCTACTGAACGGTCTGTTCGACAGTGCCATGATTAAGATTCCGATCATTGCAGTCTGTACATTCATCACCTCCTATCTGGTCGTCAAAGCTCTTTCATACATTCCCAAGAGCAAGTACATAATCGGATAACACTGATAAAAACAGATGACCACAGATTAAATTATTTATAAAACAATAATCAATCTGTGGTCATCTTTATAATCCGTGTCATCTGTGTTCCATGACACTACTCTGTTCTTATTTCTTTGCGATATAGTCGGCAATCCAGTCGCCCACTTCGCTTGTTGAATAGGATTTTGCACCGTCGGCGATATCTTCGGTAACGAAACCTGCATCCATAGAGGCAGCAACCGCTTCACGAATCAAAGCCCCTTCTTCCATCAGGTTGAAAGCATATTCAAGCATCAGGGCACCGCTCAGGATAGTAGCCAACGGATTGGCAATGTTCTTCCCGGCAGCCTGCGGCCATGAACCATGAATCGGCTCGAAGACGGAAGTATGGACACCGATAGAAGCGGAAGGCAGCATACCCAGCGAGCCAGTGATAACCGAAGCCTCATCCGTCAGAATGTCTCCGAACATGTTTTCCGTAACCATCACATCGAAGCTCTTCGGCCACTGAACCAACCGCATGGCAGCATTGTCGACAAACATAAATTCGGTTTCCACATCCGGATATTCCTTTGCGATCTCCTGTGCAACCTGGCGCCACAAGCGGGAAGTAGCCAATACATTCGCCTTATCCACAACCGTCACTTTCTTACGGCGTTTCTGCGCATACTGATAAGCCAGACGAACGATACGGTCGATTTCCTCACGGCTGTAAACGCAAGTGTCATAAGCCGTATTTCCATCTTCGCTCCGGCCTTGCGGACGGCCGAAGTACATACCGCCTGTCAGTTCGCGGATACACATAAAGTCCGCACCTTCCACCAGTTCGGCACGCAGCGGAGATTTATGCAGCAATGAAGGGAATGTCGTAACCGGGCGTATATTGGCAAACAGGCCCAGTTTCTTGCGCATCCCTAACAGTCCTTGTTCGGGACGAACTTTGGCAGACGGATCGTTATCATATTTAGGAGAGCCGATAGCGCCGAAGTAAACAGCATCGCTCTGCATACAGAGTTCGTGCGTTTCGTCGGGATAAGGATTACCTACGGCGTCGATCGCGCAGGCACCTACCAGCGCTTGTTTGTAACTCAGGTCATGGCCGTATTTCTGGCAGATGGCCTTAACGGCTTTCATTCCTTGCTCGATAATCTCGGGACCGATTCCGTCACCGGGGAGCAGTGCAATATTCAATTTCATATAAATAATTTATTAATTTGCGAATATGCCAATGTGCCAATGAAAAACCAATACACCACTAATTGGCACATTGGCATATTGTTTATTGGCACATTCTTATTCTCTTTTAAAATAGACATATTTCGGTTCTGTGGGGACGTAGCTGTCATCATCCCACAGTGTGCTTGTGATCATCAGGTCGGCACTGTAACGGTTACAGGCAATAGGTACGTTATGAACACGGCATTGGCGAAGCAACATCTGGATATCGGCTTCGTGCGGCTGAGGGTTCAAGTCGTCGATCAAGAATACGGCAAGGTCGATTTCTTTACGCACTACCATTGCTGCTATCTCAGCATCGCCACCGAGCGGGCCGGAGTGCATACAGGTTATTTCCGACTGTACACCTTTTTCTTCCATAGCCTGCCGAACCAAACCTCCGGTTGTTCCGGTACATACAATGTAATGATGGGACAGAAATTCAGCATTGTGAACAGCCCATTCTACCATGTCAGCCTTACGGTTGTCGTGCGCTACAAGCGCGATTGTTAACTTCTTCATAACTTCAATAATTTAGTTCATTGCTCTATCTTGTTCAGCATCTTCAATGTCGCCTTGATGGCTGCTTCCGTCTGGTCGGCATCGAGACCGCGTGTCTTAAAGTCTACTCCGGCATAGTTCCAGCTGATGATGGTCTGCACGAATGCATCGGTTCGTCCGCCGGGCGGGATGGATACGGAGTAGTTGGTCAGCATCGGGAATGGACGGCCCAGGTCGGAATATATTTTCCGGAGGGCACGCACAAAGGCGTCATACTGCCCGTCGCCGGAAGCCGATTCCTGATAGGCTTCTCCATTGATCTCTATCTTCAGGGTTGCAACAGGTTTCAGACCCTGCGCCAAAGATAAAGAATAATTCAATATGCGGATGCGCTGATCGGCAATTGTATCGTGGTGAAGCACATCGCTGATGATATACGGCAGGTCTTCCGTCGTAACCATTTCCTTCTTATCGCCCAGTTCGATGATCCGCTCGGTCACCTTGCGCATGGAGTTGTCGTCGATATCGATCCCCAATGACTCGAGGTTTTTACGGATATTCGCCTTGCCGGATGTTTTTCCGAGTGCATACTCGCGGACGCGGCCGAAGCGTTCGGGCAGCAGGTCGTTACAATAGAGGTTGTTCTTGCTGTCGCCGTCGGCATGTACACCGGCACATTGCGTAAAGACATGTTCGCCGATGATCGGTTTGTTTGTGGGAATATGGACGCCGGAGAAGGTTTCCACCAAGCGGCTGGCATAGTTGATCTTCTCTTCCCGGAGCGTCGTCTCCACGCCCAACTGGTCTTTCAATACGGCAAGCACGCTGCTGAGAGGAGCGTTCCCGGCACGTTCGCCCAAGCCGTTCAGCGTGGTATGAACGCCATTGATTCCGGCACGGACAGCAGAATAGACATTGGCAACGGCCAGGTCATAATCGTTGTGAGCGTGGAAATCAAACTTTAGATCCGGATAGCGGGTCACCATATCCTTGCAATAATCGTATGTGTTGCCGGGATTCAGGATACCCAACGTATCGGGCAACATGAACCGGCGCACCGGCAGGTCACGAAGCGAATCGACAAACTGATAGACATATTCCGGCGAATTCTTGATACCGTTCGACCAGTCTTCCAGATAGACATTCACTCCTATCCCCCGTTCCGTCGCCAGGTTGATGACGCTGCGGATATCGGCAAAATGCTGTTCCGGAGTCTTGCGAAGTTGCTCCGTCACATGCTTGTAAGAGCCTTTGCAAAGCAGGTTCACGGTCCGGCAACCGGCAGCCTCGATCCAGTTCAGCGAGACGTCGCCATCGACGAAGCCGAGCACTTCGAGCTTCTGGATATTTCCGGTACGTTCCGCCCAGGAAGCCACACGCTTCACGGCCTCAAACTCGCCGTCCGAGACACGCGCAGATGCGATCTCGAGGCGATTCACACCCAAGTCGAGCAATGCCTGGGCAATACTCAGTTTCTCATGCGCCGCAAAAGAAACTCCTGATGTCTGTTCCCCGTCACGCAGGGTGGTATCCATTATTTCTATCATAATTGTTTGTTTTTCATAAATGGTGATTTAGCGGGCGTGCTCATATCGACCGATGGTAACTCCATCCCCTCTTGAGAGGGGGAAGGGGGTGTGTGAATTTTCTTTGATAGACAGAAAGA
>OGZX01002470.1_pt1 | contig 14773 bp, 9 predicted proteins | sample 1576881 | NCBI WGS metagenome assembly OGZX01 (sample SAMEA3541542, study PRJEB24748) | human gut metagenome | biome: human gut; feature: human-associated habitat; material: faeces | place: China | collected 2012
GAAGTCAGCCTCCGGGAAGGAACCTTGCAGGGGCGCGTCCATAAAATCAACGCGGTCACCCTGCGCGTCGAAGATACATACGGTGGTAAAATCGGCCTGACTTTCGACAAAATGGATGAACTCAAATACACCGACGAATATACCTTATTTTCCGGGGACCTGACTCAGAGCGTCCCTTTATATGATATTGGGGCCAACACGCGCAACCACTTGTGCATCATGAGTGATGAACCGTACCCCTTTAAACTCAACGCCATAATCAAGGAGGTCAGTATTGATGGGGGATTGGTTAGCGCATATAACGGTTAAACCGATAACGAAAGAATTGCTGCCCGACGTCCGCTGGCTGGCAGAACGCCTGCGGAATCGGGACGATATGGAATTAAAAGCAACAGATACCCACTTAGAAACCTTCGCCGTCGATGTAGACTACGAAAATCACATCGCCTACGTGGACGGCCAGCCGCTATTGCTGTTCGGCGTCAGCCGCAGTGTAATTTGCGGCTATGGCCATGTCGTGTGGTGTGTCGCACGGCATGACCTCTATCAGCATTACAAGAAAGAATTCGTCGCCCTGGGCCGGCAGGTCCTGCCGAAGTGGAAGCGGCGGTTCCCGAAAATGTGGAATATGATAACACAGAGCAACGAGAAGTCCCGGCGCTGGCTGAAATCATTCGGCGCGGAATTCTCGAAGCCCTTTCTCTATAAAGATATGTCGTGGCAGTTGTTTTTTGTGAAAGGGGATGAAAAGCATGTGCGGCGCACCGTGGATGATGGCCCTTACGGCCATACAGGGAATCAATCAGTACAACCAGCAAAAACAGCAGTATAACGCACAATCTGCACTGTATAATGCACAGGCTAAGGCAGCCGAACAAAATGCCCGTATCAGCCAGGTCAAACAAGAACAGATTGCCGAACAATATGCAGCACAGCAGTCTAAACTGAATGACCGCATGAAATTAGCAGCCGGGCAGACAGCTGCTCAGGCCGGGGCCAGCGGACTGCAGCTCAGCGGGTCCCCTTTGGATGCTTTGTCTTCCAGCTATGATGCCTGGCGAGATGACAGCAGCACCTTACTGCAGAACCAGCGCAATGACATTTGGTCCGAACATGTGAACGAGGTCAACTATCAGAACCAGGCCAATGCCTACCGGACCAGCGCGGCAAACTTACAAGCTCAGAAAAAGAGTGCCTTATGGGGCACGATTCTAGGGACGGCCGCGTCCATGTACGGTATCCATCGGACTTACGGAGCCGCCGACAAGACCAGCGGCACCTATAATGGCGCCTATGACATTAACCCGGGCACCTATTATAACGGCAGCGGCCACTATACCTATACGAACCGGTTCAAACAGGAAGCCGGCATTTTCACGCCGGCCTACACGTATACGGGGATTACGCCAGTCAACCTGGATAAGGCGATTGCCAAATACGATTCCAAGCCGCGTATCCGTCCGGTTAATCTCGAAAAATACTACTAGGAGGAAATCATGCAGATCAAGAGCTATAACCCGTCCGTGGACCCGAATACCATCCATGGCAATGTCCAGGCTCCAAGCGACTCGAACGCCTATGGGGGCAACGTGTCCGGCGCTAAAGTGTGGCAAACTGGCATGAGCGCCGTTCAGCAGCAGATGCAGGCCTATGTCGACGACCAAATCAACCTGAGTGTTCTCGACGCAAAAAATAAATATGAAGCCGGCATGAACGACCTGCTCAACAATCCCGATACGGGACTGCTGAATAAGCAGGATATAAATGCCCTGGATGTGGTCAATCAGTACCAGGCCGGCGAACGGGCTATCCGGGAATCGGCCATGGCCGGCCTGCCGAACTATCAGAAAGCCCACGATGCCTTCCTGCGCATGGCTGATGATGTAAACGTTCAGCGGGCGGGCCAGGTCATGAAATACCAGTACGCGAAAGACTTGGAACATCGGGACAACACGTTCAATACCTTTGTCACGAACGAAACGGACCACCTCGTCGAAAGCGGCAACAGCGACGGCCTTTTTAAAGGGCTGAACCGCATTACGGCGACGGCCTATGCCCTCTATGGCAATATCTACGGGAAAGACAAGATGGACGCCATGATAAAAGACAAAGCCACGACGATGGTCAACTCGGTGCTTACCAATTTGACGGCCAGCGGTAATGCATCAGACTTCGATAAAGCGACGGCCTTGCTGGAAAATGTCAGTCCCTGGGTCGATGACAGCAAATTTACGTCCATGCGGCATATGCTCTTGCAGCGGAAACATGATAATGGCCTGCTGGAACGGGCCAAAGAAGCGGCCCGCCTGTATCCGAATGACCCTAAAAAGCGTGCTGAATACATCCGGGCCGGAGCGACGAAGACCGTATATAGTGGCAGTGCCAGCACGGGCAACCAGGTCGTCGATTGGTATATTGACGCCGCCCATGAACAAGGAGTGGATCCTCAAATTTATTTAGCAACGGGGATGATTGAAACAGGTGGCAATACCATCGAAGGGATGCACATGGCAGACGGCGGCGGGTACGCCCAAATTACCGATGAAACAGCGCGGGCTTATGACTTGGACAATAAATTCCCTGGTTGGAATACGGACCCGAAACAGAATATCCGTGCTGGCGCGTATATCCTCAAACAGAAGACCGACGAAAACGGCGGCGCCCCCTGGGAAGGCGTTCGGGCGTATAACGGCACTGGTCCAGCTGCCGAACAGTACAGAGAAACAGCAAAGAACAACTATGAATCCCTGAAAGGTATGGACTTATCCGGTAACGGCGGCAGTAAGATACAGCCATATAACCTGCCGACCCAGGGAGCGGACATTGACGAGCAAGTTAAAGAACTGACGCCGGAATTTCAGCAAGCCCTGCCGTTCATCGGCGGGATGCTCAACCAGATGGGTGTTGCCGACGGCGCGGAAATTTCTTCGGCTGCCCGGACACGGGAACATAACGCCGAAGTCAATGGCTCACCAACCAGTCAGCATATCATTGGACCGAACGGGGGCAATGCCGTCGACATTGTACTGCCTGAAGGAACCAGCGCTGAGAACGCCGAAGAAGTACGCAAAACCTTTGAAGACAGCGGCGCCTTTGACCAGGTTCTCTTCCACGATGCCGGCAGTGGCTATCACCTCCATTTAGGCGGTTATCACGGCGGCCTGGAAAAATCCGGCGGCGTGACGGCTCATACGGAAGTCATCTATGACGAAGCAGAACTCCAAAAAGCGGGACAAATGGCGACTTCTATCATTGCTGAACAGAAACGGCAGGAAAAAGAAGCCAATGACGCTATCGTCGAACAGGGACGAATGGAAATGCAGCAGCTCTATCAATCGGGGAATCTGGACCCGCAAGCCTACTTATCCATTGCAGAGCGATACGGCTACAACAATCCCGATGTATATACGACGCTGAAAAGCTGTATCAGTGCCTATGTCAGCTTCCGTACTGGCGGCTCTGGCGGGTCAGGAGGAAGCGGCCGCGGCGGGGGCCGTGGTGGAAGCGGCAGCTCTCGTAGCAGCGGGGCCAATATGACTGTCCTAAAATCACTGTTCGGAAGCAACGGCATAGAGTCCTTCAACGATATAGTCAACTATTGCAATAATCACGGGATTCACCTATCAGCTTCAAACCTCAATACCTTGCAGAAAGCGGCCAGTGATTATCAGAATGGAACTGGTGAATATAAGCCGATGTACAATATCACGCCTAAGCAGATTGCTGATGCCAGCGGTATCAATCCGGCGGAATTTAAAGGAAATTGGCGTGTTATTCAGCAGCTTATTCGCGGGGCAGCCGTTCAATACCGTGCCGAACATAACGGAAATGAACCGTCTATGAATGATTTGATTCAGTTTGGCGTCAATGCTATAACGGCCGATCCGACGAATGGAGGCTATTCACAGGCACAAATGCGGGCAGCAGGTATCCTTCGTATTACGGTAGGCGACGATGGATATGCAATCGTTACAGACTGGAACCATAATTCGTATACCATTGACCGATGGGACGTACAACAAATCCTCGACGGTGAACGGACCTTGGCCGATGTAGTCGAATCGGCTGAAGCAGCCAGTGATGATGGAGACAGTAGTGATAGCAGCAATGATGATAATAGCTATGTTGACACCTTGACAGAAACGGCCAGTGAAGTAGGAGAAGCCGTCAGCGAAGTGGCTGATGCTGTCGATGAAAGCGTTACGGAACACGTGGAAAATAATATAGCTTATGCGAATGGGGAAGATGAAGACCAGTCCGAAGGTGGCGGGTCTTACATTTATTAGGAGGAAATATGGCAGACTATACCTTTGATACGTCAGGCGATATTAGCGATGCCCTTAAAATAACACCTGTCAAAGAACAGACGCAGGCCATGATTACGCCATCGGCAGAAGAAACGGCTGAACGGCATGAAGCCGAAGCCCAGGAAGCGGCCGCCAATGATGAGAAAATTGGAGAAATTATCGCATCCGGCCGGCCGGTCATGCGTAAAATACCGGATTTGCTGACAACACCAACCATCACGGGGAACTTGAACCCACCAGAACCGCAAGAAAAGCCGGAATGGCAGAAGGCCGCTGAATGGGTCGTCGATTCGGCCCGCGATATTTGGCGCAATCTCTTCAACGAAAATGCGCAGGTACTCAAGGATGCCGATACCTATGCCCCTATGCTCGGCGTATCGCCGCAGTATATGGTAGATCATCCCGAACTGCTTGAAGAAACAAAGAAACGCGATACACTATTGACTATCAATGACTTCCTACCTGGCAATAACTGGTATTCGCCAGAAACGCTGGATAAATATTATCCGGAATTGGCGAAATTCCGGCAGGAAAACCCCGTTGGTGCGGCCCTGGCCTTGCGGAATCACCGGGACTTGAATGATACTCGCAGCATCTTTGAACGCATCGGCGATGCCTTCAACAGTGCCGGGGAACTCTTTGCTGACGCTTTTAACTCCGGATCTGATATGGTGAAACTCTATGATGCACAGATGAAGGCTGTCAATGGTGAAGAACTGGATACCGTCAAACCGGAAGTCGACGAAATCACACAGCGCCTCAAAGCCTACCAGGAAGAAGACCGGCCTACATCGGAACTTGGGAAAATCGTCTATGACACCGTGCAGCAGCTGACCATTTACGGCACACAGGGGTTGCGTGCTCTCCAGTATGTCCCGAAGGGCATGGCCCTGGCTATGGCCACGGCCGCTCCTGCTGCCGCCGCGGCTGGTCCGGAAACACTCGGGGCTGGCTCGGCAGCCATCTTGGCCGCCGCCGGTGCGACCGGGGCCGCCTGGGGGTTACGGACCGGCTTGTACAATGAAATCAGCAAACAATCCATGGCCGACCGCTATTGGCAGATGGCACAGCAGCAGTCGAATGGAAAGCCTTTATACAGCCGGGCGAACATGCTGACTGATAGTGCCGTCGTCGGCGCGCTGAACGGAGCCGTCGAATTGGGATTGTTGGAATTTGGCTATGGTCCGATTAAAGCGGCCTTCGGCAAAGATGCCGCAAAATCCCTGCTGACCAATGCGGCTGCTCAACGGGACGTAGTAAACCAGGGCAAATTAGCCCTGGCTAAAATCGCAGCTCTCGCAGGGGCGAAACAGTACGCCCGCGGGACGCTGTCTGAATTGACGGAAGAAGGTGTACAGTCCGTCATCGGTGACGTCGCAACGAACGTAGAATATGGAATCCATCATAAGGGTAGATGGAACACCGTCGGCGATGTGCTCAACAACGCCGTCGACGCGATGGTAGAGGCTGTCCCGGCCGCCCTCGGCATGGGCGCTATGGGAACCGGGATGCATACGGTCGGGCACTATAACGCCATGCGTAATATTGCCAGCCTCAAAGTCGACGCCTGGCGCGAAGAATATCAGCGCAACGTAGAAAAACAAATGGTTACAGACCTTGTGGCTAATAAATCGGACAATAAGCTGGCTACAGACTCTCCGTCCACGTATCAAACCGTCATCCAAAGCCAGGCCGAACAGCACGATATGGGCACTATCTACACCGATGCCCAGGAGCTGGCCCGGACTCCGGAAGGCGTCAACGTATTGAACGACCTCGTAAAGCGCGATATAGTGACGCCGGAACAGGTAGATACAGCGGTACAGAACGGCACAGATCTGGAAATCAAGACCGGCGTCTTTGCGCAGCGGGCCGATGAATCGTTTGATACGAATACCCTCATGGATGCCTCTACCATGAACCAGGGCGGTACGCATTTGGCAGCGCTTCGCGAACGAAAGCAGCGCATGGACGCTCTGGCACAGGAACTTCGCGACATTGCCAACGATAAGAGCGATGCTATTTCCGAAGAAATCATGCAGGAACATTTTCAAGACGCCGCTGCCATCGAACAGGATGCTGCCCGTGACGTCGTCTATCGCAATCCTTATGACTTACAGGCGTCTTACAAAGAAGCTCTAAAAGACGCTCGTAAGCAATATGAAGACGCAATCAATTTTAAGTATTACTGGACCTACAAGCCCCAGGGCGTGTCTATTATCGTGGACGATACAGACGGCCATGATAACGTCCAGACCGGACGTGGCTATCGCATGAGTAACAATGAACCCTGGTATAGCAATATGTATAAAGAGTACGGCGGGAAAGCGACGAAAGAGCAGATGCTTGATGTGGCCTATAAGAACGAACGGGAGGAACTGGCAGCGTCATCGCCGGAACTCCTGCCACAATGGGATGCCAACGTGGAAGCCGCTAAACAGCGCTATGAAACATTGCGCGATATGGGCGAAAAATTCGAAGAACTCAGCCATAGTGACTACGCCCTTCGTAAGACCTTCAGCAAAGAAGGTGCGGCCGTTTATCAGGACGCTGTAAAAACCTTCCGGCAGGGGAACCAGGCCATATCTCAAGCAGCCAAAGAAAACGCCTACCTCTACGCCCGCATGGCTGAACGGTGGGCACAAATCCGCCGGGACTACGGCGATACAGCTTACACGGCTAAAAACTTTGCCGCCGCTCATCCCATCCACATTGGCGGAACCGGAAGCGATGTCCAATTCGGACAACGATTTGAGCAGCGCGCCTGGCATGGAAGTGGTGTGGATTTTGATAATTTTGATTTAGGGAAAATCGGCAGTGGCACCGGAGCGAGTATGCACGGCTGGGGTATTTACGCCGCAAAAAGCAAACGGACTGCTCAGAAATACAAAAAAGAAATGAAAGACCGTGGCCTTCCGTCGGTCTTATATGAAATCGATGTTCCGGCCAACAAAGAGCTGCTGGATGAAGATAAGCGTTACAAAGACCAGATGAAAGGTGTTCAAACTAAGATTCTCAAGGCAGTGCAATCCTTGTCTATGGAACAGAAACAAGCCTTCTGGACAAAATGGTTGCGCCAAGCTATGGGTAGTACCAAAGATGAAATCCAAGTAGAAACAGCTTTGCGGAAAGTGGAATTAAACATAAAGCATTGCCACGACGCCAGTCTGGGATGGGAAGGGCTTCCGGCGTTTAGAAAGCGGATTGCCTTAGATAGCCTAAAAAAACAAGGCTACACCGACGAACAGATAAACGATACTTCCTATATGGAAGCAGAAAGTAAGAGGTGGGAAAAAGAACTTCCAGGTGTACAGCAACAGGCCAAAGAAGCTAAAGGGGCTGGCGATAAGAAGCGGAATCAGTTGATAGAAGCGGCTATGGAAAACCCGGAAGCCACATTGGAAAAAGGCATTGGGACAGGTAAAGAAATCTACAATTATTTGACTGATGCATTATCAGACGGGAAAGACATAGAAAAAACGTCGAAATATTTAAATGAACAAGGAATCCACGGTATTACCTATGATGATGCCTATGATGGCCGTTGCTATGTCGTATTTGATGACAAGGCCATTCAGATTATCGACAAATATAACCAGGCATACCGTCAGGGGAAAATCCGTGGCGCCTTCGACGCTAACACTGGCGCTATCCATCTCTTTGATGCAGCGGACCAGTCCTCTTTCATCCACGAATCAGCCCATATGTATTTGACAGAAATGGAACGTATGGTACAGGAAGAAGAAGCGCCGAAACAGCTTATCGAGGACTGGCATACAATTCAGGACTGGGCGTCTTATGCTGATGGCAGACTGGACGATTACAAGGGAACACGGCTAGAGAAGGAATTTGCAGGCTATGAAGCCGCTATCCGGAAGGCCCGCGAAAGTGGCGATACTGTGGCCATTAAAGCCGCCGAAGAACGCTGGATGCAGGAACGCTTCGCCCGTGCCTTTGAACGCTATATCGCCGAAGGGAAAGCCCCGGTTAAAGAATTACAGGGACCGTTCCGGCGTTTCAAGAAATGGCTTATCGGCATTTACCGGGATCTGCGAAACCTGGGCAAAGGACCGACAGACGATGTCCGCCGGGCCATGGACCGAATGGTGGCGTCGGACGATGAAATCGAAACCTGGGCGCGGATCCGCGAACTCGATGCCTGGAACCGGAAAGGCTTTTCCGGTGATTTATCCGGCAGCGAAGGCACAATGATTCATCAATGGGCCGAAAAAATCAAGGAGCAGGCGAAAGAGAAACTCCTAGCTCAGTATGAAGAAGAAGCCCACCAGCGGGATGCCGCTGATCGTCAGCAGGGTTTAGAAGAAGAACGCCTTGCCTATCAAAAACAGCTATGTGCTGAAAATCCGATTTATCAGTATGAGAATATCTACAACAACATGCCCGAAGCCCGCGCCGGTATTTTGGCTAAATTAGGCTATGCCGATGATGCGGAATTCAAACAAGCACTAAAAGCCGCCGGCGGCTCCCTGGAAGAACGGACGGACCAGTATGTAGAATCCATCCGCAAGACCTATGAAGAAGACATGGCCATGACGCCGGACATGATACGCGCTGAAGCTGATGAGATGTTAGCGTCGACAAACGGACAGATGGCACTGAATCAGCTGGAAGCGGCCGCTATGCGCCGGAAAATGAACGGCTATATTGCGGAATGTGTCAAAGCCCTTCGCGAAGTCAGCAATGTATCCGGTACCGACGCGCAGATTGCGGCACAGCTCCGGAAAATCCTGGGCGTCGAAATCGACCCTGATGCCGCACAAAAAGGCGCACTGAAGGACAGTATCCTGTCAAAGAACCAGCAAATCAAAGAGCTGAAGAAGCAGCTGGCCGACACAAGAGAAAAGGACCAGGCGAATAAGAAGGAAAATGCCAAGGTCATCAAGGACCTGAAGGACTCGTTAAACGATGTCATCCATGGCCTCAATCAAGCCCGCGACATGGTCCAGGGAAGTGACATGGCCATGTTACGACTGGCTCGCGAAGAAATGGATGCGATGAAAGTATCAGAGGCGACGACGTGGCGGCACTATGAAATCAAAGCCAAAGCGGCCAGTCATCGGGCGGACCAGTACATGAGTGCCGGATCCTTCGAGCAGGCAGTCATGGAAAAAGCCAATGCACAGAAATTCTATGCTATGGCCAGGGCAGCCAAAGATAATGCCGATTATATCCGCCGGGCCATGGCCGGAGAAAGCGGGTCCCTCGACATGAACGGCCAGGAAATCTACGGTATCAAAGGGATACTCAAACAATTAGGGCGTGCTGAGCATCCGGTGCGCATGGGACCTCATGCAAGGTACTTCATCCAACATTTGGCCTATAACCTCGGCATGACGGACCGCGACGGCCGGCCACCGCTGGACGATAAAGGAAATCCGGTCTCGCTGAACTGGGACTATATTTATCGGGACCTGTCGCCAGACTATGCGACGGGCCAGAACACGGCGCCGAAGCAGGACGACTTGGTAGCGCACTGGATTCGGGCTATCGTTGATGGAAAGGACCGTATCCAATACGATAAAGACCTAACAATGGTTCAATTCCGGGACATTAACGAAGCTATCCGGGCTGTCAATAAAGTGTCCCGCCGCGATTACGAAGCCAATACCCTTACCGATACAGACGGCAGCGTCATCGCCATTTCCGACGCCGCTGCCCGCCTGGCGAAATCCTTGCCACACCGGGAAAACTGGGATGCCGAACAGGACCGGAACGACCAGAACCGTAAAGGCCGGGGAAAAGAACGGCTCAGCGACGCCTTGTTATCGCTGACAAAAATCGAAACGCTGCTTCGGAACATGGGCGGTGATTGGATGCAATTCATCTATAAGCCTATAGACCGGGCCAGCCGGCGGGAACTCACTATGCAGCAGGAAGCATGTCGGGAATTTGCGCGGATCTATCATATGTACTCGAATACGGAATGGCGGAAGATGCGCAGTCAGAAACTGTATGCCGTCGGCAGCGTCGAACGGTTCACGAAAGAACAGCTTCTCGTCATGGCTTTGAACTGGGGCAACCAGGAAGGGCGACAGCGCGTCCTTGATGAAGCGAACCGACACGTCAAGAACGAAGCACAGAAGGCCAATGAAGCCACAATTGAGGATATTTTCTCGCGGGCTTTAAGCAATAAGGACTTGGACTTCCTGGAAGCTGTCTGGGGCCAGCTGGAACAATACTGGCCGGAGCGGAATAAAGTCCAGGAACGCTTGTACGGTTCCGGTATGGGGCGTGTCCGGGCGAAACCGTATACCATCAATGGCCGCAAAGTGAGCGGCGGGTACTATCCGATTGTCTACGACCCTCGGCTCACGACGCGGACCAATGAAATGGAACTGGATGACATTGTCAAGACACAGCTGTCCGGATCTTCGACCATGGGAATCGGCATGGGAAGCACGAAGAAACGAGTGAAGCAAGTCAAAAACCAGATTCTTTATAAGAGTTTGGATGTATGGCCATCAGCTGTCAACGAAGCCATTCACCATATCTGTATGCGCGAAGCCGTCACTGATGTGTACAAATTAATATCACATCCGGACGTGGAAGCGGCCGTTCAGGAAAATTATGGTATGAGGACCTATGCGGCTCTTAAACAGTGGGCAAAAGACTGCTGGAAAACTGACGTCCAGAAGACCGATAAAATATCCCGTATGCTGGAAAACATGCGTCGTAACACGACCTTTGCTGTTATGGCCTATCGAACCAGTACAGCCGTCTTGAACGGCTTGAACATCCTACCGATGATGAACCGCATTGGGCCATGGAATACAGTAAAAGCCATGGTGAATTTTGGCATTGGATTTTATAAAGGGACGCCGACCTATAATCGGAATCGCCGCTTTGTCATGGAACACTCGCCTTTTATGGCGGACCGTATCAACACCATAGACAAAGACATGCAGCAGAAAATGCGCCTGACTATGCCGAAAAACACCAGCCGGGCAGGGCAGAAGGCGCGTATAGCTCGCGACGCACTCAACCGCTACGGCTACTTCTTCATCACCGAAACCGACCTCATGTGCAGCCTGGCCTTGTGGAAATATCAGTATGAAGAATCCCTTCGGCAGCAAATCGACGCTGGGAAGACGGACGAAAAATTGATGCGCGACCAGGCACTATTTGAAGCAGACCAGGCCGTTCGCGACGTTCTCGGCTCCGGCATGGTAAAAGATCAGGCCGAACTGCAACGAAAAAATGGACTCGTCGCGCAGATTACGCCCTTCTACTCATACTGTAATACCGTCATGAATGCCCTCATCGACGCGGGCTATAAGTGGAAGTCGGGCAATCGCCTGGCCATGTTCAACGCGATGCTGTACTGGATTGTTCTGAACAGCGTATTTGAACAGCTATACCGCTCGGCCGTTTCCGGGGATGACCTGGACAAACTGCTCAAAAAAATGGGCGTCAAATTCATGACCAACACTGTACAAGGTATCCCCGTCGTCCGCGATGCGGCCGAAATCATCGGAAATCATATGTTTGGATTTCCGAACTACGACAGCAGCAACGTCCTGGCCGTATCTGCTGTAGACGAACTCATGAAAGCCTCGAAAGCAGCAGCATCCAAGAATCAGGACGCCACCGACGTAGCCCGCGCCGCAAACCGTGCTTTGAATCGCTTTGTCGGATTACCGGATACCTTGACCGACGGCTTCTGGTCTCTCATGCGCTTCAGCATGATCGATACAGACCGCAGCCTGGCCACCTTGGCCAACGCAGTCCTCTTCGACCGGCGCTATAAAACGGCCAAAGAACGGCAGCAAGAAGCCAAACGGAAAGCTAATGAAAAGAAAAAGGAGAATAAAAAATGATTCAGACAACGGAAGTAAGCATTACCTACAAAGGAGACGGCGTGCAAACGTCGTTTCCGTACCCTTATCCGTATCGTAATAGCGATGACATAGTCGGGTACATCATCAATGATGTGGGCTATGAAAAACGAATTACGAATAATTTCAAGTACGACAAAGTCAGCAACATATACCAGTACCCCTTAGCCGGGGAACCCCTGGCCGCGCCATACTCTATCAAACTCATTCGGGAAACACCGCAGCAGCAGAACGCAGATCTTCCCGGAAAACTGCCATTTTCACTCATCGAAAAAAGCCTAGACTGGATTATCATGATCCTCCAGGAAATCGGAAGCCGCTGTAATAGCCTGTGGCATATCCGAAACGACTGCAAACTCAGCGAAACCAACGCCAGAAACAGCGAAACCAACGCCAGAAACAGCGAAACGAACGCTAAGGCTTCTGAAACGAACGCCGCCAACAGTGCGAAACAGGCCGCAGAGTCAGCTGGTGTCTTTCAGGATTTTAAAGGGGCTACAGCGGACACTGATGGTAATGGTGGCAAAGTTCCTAAACCTTTAGCAGGACAGCAGAATAAAGTATTGAAAGCAGATGGCACATGGGGAGATGGTGTGACACCTATTACACTTTGGGAAGGTATGCACACCTATCCGAAGAATTATGTACCATCTGATGTCTCTAATGTGGGATGGAATAAGTTAGGATTTTGTAGTATCTATTATGATACCCTTGTACTTAATAACCAGCCTTCACAGCATGGACAGCTTATTAATATTCCAGCCACTAAAGATGGCGACGAAAGCACACAGTTATGGATAGATCAAAATTATGGTTGTATTCGCTGTCGAGGGGGCAACACCGCTGTAGCTGTTAATGACATACCATTTAAGTTTATTGGTATTGGGCCAGATGAGCATTTGCACTTTCCTAATGGTGCTGAGTTGTGGGTGTATTGATATGGCAGAATTAAATAAAACAATACATATTAGAAAAGGCTCGACAGAACAAATCGTTAAACTCTATACCACTCAGGCAGAAGCAGGAGATGCTCATTCGTACATTAAAGTTGATGGTGTGCAAGCCTACATCCCTTTAGGAGCTGAAAATGATAGCAGAGCTACCATGGGGAGAGTAAAGGACCACACAGGTAATAAATTTGCAATCCTCACAAGTGGAAAGCCCCCTTATCACAAAGATTCCTATACAAGCCCAGGTACGTATACATGGACATGTCCCGTTGGTGTAACGACAGCTAGAGTTACCGTTGCTGGTGGGGGTGCTGGTGGTTGTACTGCCTTTTTTGTCAAACACCCGGGTGGTTCGGGAGCTTTAATAACTACCAATGTTTCTGTTTCCCCCAATTCTTCGTATTCCGTTGTTGTTGGTGCTGGTAGTGCTGGTCTTGTTAGTACTAACGTTCCTAACTATCCACAGAATGGGGGAACATCAAGTGCCTTAGGTATACAAGCACAAGGGGGGAAAGGATACCAAGGAGGGGATTCTCCTGCACAATCCTATGGTGATGGGGGCGCTGGGGGTGCCGATGGTGATCATGCTGGTTCCCCCGGCTGGGTATATATAGAATATGGGGGTGATATTTAAAATGAATAGATTTGCTCAACTTTTATATGGGGAAGTTTTGTACATATTTGAAACAGAGATGCCAATGGAACAGCTGTCAACCATTTTCAGTCCTAAGACATATTGGGTAGATGTAACAGACAAGCAGTGTGAAGTTGGGGATATGGTATCCTTTGACAATGAAAAGGGCTTTGTGTTCACAAAAAAAGAAGACACAAAAGAACAGACACCTTCTTTATCTGAACGCATTGCAGTTCTTGAGGATGCTGTCAATACCTTAATGGAAGGAGTGACTACTACAAATGGCTAAATATTTGGCGTACCAGATTATCTTACATAAACTGATGTATAACAACATTATTGCAAGGTTCCATAAGTTCAAAGATGATATTGACAAGGTACTTGATGATATGGGGTGGATGATTGACACAGAAGGAAATTGCGTAGGTAAGAAAGAAGGATAAAAGGATGAAAGATTATATTTATCGAATGATGGATGAACGAAAGGATTTAGCGACGATAAAGATTGGCTGTCTTTTTTATTGGAAGGAAGCAAATACATGAGTGAATATGATTTCCAGACGGAAGTTCTCGAACGCATGAGCTGTTTAGAATCACAATCAAAGCAGGCGCTCGACACGGTGAAAAAATTAGAAGAGCAATTTCAGGCTACGAAAGAACTGGCAATTATCGCAGATCAGCGAGGACGCTCGGCTCATCACCGTATAAATTCGATGTATGTCATCGCCGGTATTATCGGCGGTATCATATCTTTTATTGTTGATTATTTTCGGCATTAGGAGGGATGCTATGAAAAAGATTGTCCAATTTGGACATTGGGCAGAGAAAAATTGGCTGGCTTTAGTCATCATGTTGTCCGTCATCATGATGATTTTTCTTTGCCTGATTTTATGTAGCTGGCTTTACGGGTACTGGTCCAATGCCTTACACGGCACAAAGTTTGAACTCATGAGTTGCTGGTCTGGCGTCTCTGCCGTGGCCGGCGGCTTGGCCGGTATCGTGGGCCTGGCAAAAGCAGCCTGGACA
>OGZX01002474.1_pt1 | contig 14733 bp, 13 predicted proteins | sample 1576881 | NCBI WGS metagenome assembly OGZX01 (sample SAMEA3541542, study PRJEB24748) | human gut metagenome | biome: human gut; feature: human-associated habitat; material: faeces | place: China | collected 2012
CCCTCTCGAGAGGGGAAACAGATACTCCCGACGCTATGTCACAAATACGAAATACCCTGCTAAATCATCATTTATAGCTCAAATCTGCCAAATAATGAATTTATTTATCCCCAATGATTATCGGGTGAGCCGATTTATTACTAAAATATTACGCTGCCCGAAAAAGAACCGTCTCCATATGGGACTTATCGGGCAGCCTTTCTATCTTTGCCGGAAAGAAGTAGACGGGCAGATGGAAAAACGGATCAAACTGATTTATATATTATCCTTGCTTTCGGCATTGGTGGCAATCGGCGTACAGGGATATTGGCTGTATAACCAATATTATTATGAGGCTGAACGGTATGCCGACGAGGTGGTTGCCGATGTGTTGCGTGTCGGAGATGAAGAATTTGCCGGGCGTAAGAAGGTGGCGTTGGGGGATGATACTTCTTTTGTTCTCGGGCGGAACTCAAAGACTCAGTCAAAGCGGGATTCTGTTTCCCGGAATGTCCTGACACAGCTTCGCTTAGACTTTGATCCCAAAGGACAGGTCGATTCTGTGAACGAGGATCGGGTGAATATAACCAAACTTCATATCTCTTTTGATCCATATCTTCCGGAAGACAGTATCATTCATGGCGTAGAGCGCAGTGTGGTCAACCTTTATATGCCTTTCCGGACGGAACGGCTCGACAGTCTGCTCCGGGATCGTTTGCCGCAGTATGATTTCCGGGTGTCATTCTTGCCGGAGGGAGATACGTTAAGCCGGTTCGCATCTTGGGAAATCCTGCCGGGGCATCTATTCCCGCCTTGTTTGGGTGTCAAATACCGTTACGCACCGTTAGAAGGGAAAGGGGTGATGATCGAGGTTGGTCTTACTGCCAATTCTCTATTGAAGAAGATGGCGGGTCAACTGATCTTAAGTCTTTTCCTGATTGTCTTATTATTGGGCTGTTTAGCTTTCCTGATCAAAACGATCCTTACACAGAAGAAGTTAGGCGAATTGCGCGAAAGCTTCGTCCACACAATGATTCATGAGTTGCGCCGTCCGGTGCAGACTATCAAGATGTGCATCGCTTTTCTGAATGACAAGCAGATGCGGACGGATGAGGCGGCGAGCGATGAGGCTGTGCAGGATGCGATGTTCGAGTTGGATAATCTTTCTGCTTATTTAGGGAAACTGAAGAATATGGTGAGTGCCGACGGTAGTGCGACGCTATTGCATCCTGTCGCGTTCAATCTACAGGAGTTGGTGGAAAAGGTCATTCGCCTGATCCATATTCCTTCCGGAAAACAGGTCACGTTCTCCACGGCTTTCCCTCCTGAACTTCCGCCTGTTACGGCTGATCCGGTACATATCGCCAATATCCTCAGTAACCTGATTGAGAATGCGATTAAGTACTCCGGTCCGGAAGTGAATATCCGGGTGGTTGTTATCCATAATGGACAGTCGGTCGTGTTGACGGTTGCCGATAATGGCGTGGGCATTGCTCCGGATGAACAAAGAAAAGTGTTTGATAAATTCTACCGTTCTGTCCGTCTGCCGGATAAACAGATTCCGGGATTAGGACTGGGGCTAAGCTATGTGCGTCAGGTTGTCGAGGCGCATCACGGGCATGTATCGCTCCGCAGTGAAGTCGGGAAGGGAACGGAAGTAACAGTGGAAATCCCTAATATAAGATGAGTATGGCAGCACCTTTGAAAATACTTTTTGCGGACGATGACCTGAAATATTCCCTTCTTCTGAAGCGTTTTCTGGAGAAAGAAGGATATGATGTGACCTATACCGGCAACGGGACGATGGCGCTCGAGCAGTTTCCGGTCGTTAAGCCCGACCTGGTCCTGCTGGATATCAATATGCCGGGACTGAACGGTTTTGAAGTGGCGGAAAAGATACGCGAAGCCGACCGCCATGTCCTCATCTTCTTCCTTTCCGACCGTTCGGACAAAAGCGACCGTCTGAAGGGTTTTAGCCTGAAAGGAAACGATTATCTTGCCAAACCGTTCTATCCGGAAGAATTGCTGGCGCGTATCAAAGAACGTCTGGAAACGAACCCCGAAGTGGAAGTCGAAGAAGAAACTTACCATTTCGGCAATACCGTATTCGATTACTCCACGAACGAGATACGGACCGGCAACAGCAAGACATTGATCACTTCCCGCCAGGCGGAAATCCTCCGTATCCTGGCCCGCAACCCGAATGTGGCGATCGACCGTGAAATCCTCCTTTCCACCGTATGGGGAAATGCCTCTTATGCCAATTCCCTCGCCCTGAACGTCCAAATCACTTATCTCCGCAAAGCCCTCCGCAACGACCCTTCCACCGGCATCGTTTCTTTGACAAAAAAGGGCTATATGCTGAAAGGATGAAAAAACTTGCTATCTTTGTACATTGGTATTTACAAGGATATTTATACGGTTACGGACGGCGTTGAAACCGGGCTGAATGGATAGGTCTGCAAGCAAATGAAAATGTACGATAAGAAATAATGGCAAAAATATTAGTCATACGACTCGCTGCTATTGCCGATGTGGCGATGACACTTCCGGTCATCTATTCTGCAGCCAAAGCTAATCCACAAGATTCGTTTACGGTGTTGACTCAGGCGTTTATGATGCCGGTTTTCATGAACCGTCCTTCCAATCTGGAGGTGATAGGCATCAGTACGAAAGGGGCCGAAAAAACACTCATCGGTCTTTTGCGCTTTACCTCCGCTTTGGTGAAGTTTGATTATGATATTGTGCTGGATCTGCAGGATGTGATCCGCACAATGATTATCCGTACACTCTTTTGGGTGAAAGGCAAGCCGGTCTATGTCCTGGATAAAATCCGGAAAAGATATCCGCCGCTTATGCGGAGAGAGAATAAGAAGATGGAACCGCTTCCTACCGTTATCGAACGTTATGCTGATGTCTTCCGGGCTGCAGGACTGGCTTATACCGAGTCGTTTACTTCTCTTTATGAATTGCGCCCGGCAGACTTGTCCAAGATGGAAGCCATTGCCGGTGTCAAAACGGGTAAATGGCTGGGAGTTGCACCTTTTGCACGCTATCGGGGAAAAGTCTATCCGATAGATGAAATGGAACAGGTCGTGGCGACTCTTTCCCGGCGGGAAGACATAATGCTGTTCCTGTTCGGAGCGAAAGGATACGAAGAAGCGATACTGGAAGAATGGGAATATCGCTACCCAAATGTAAAGAATGTAGTCGGGAAATATACGCTCGACAACGAATTGGCGTTAATAAGTCAGTTAGACTTGCTGTTGAGCATGGATTCGGCTAATATGCACTTTGCGTCATTGGTCGGAACGCGTGTCCTGTCTGTTTGGGGAGCGACGCATACATATACAGGCTTTTACGGCTATCGCCAGCGTTCGGATGATGTGATCGGGCTGCCTTTGCCTTGCCGTCCCTGTTCGCAGTTCGGGCAGAAAGAGTGCGCCCGGGGAGACTGGGCATGTCTGACACAGTTGCCGGCCGAGACAATCGTCTCCCGCGTGTTGGATGCTTTGGACGAAAAGCAGCAGGTTACGGCTGGTTTATCCGAATAGTACAAATAAAGTTGCATATGAAACAATTACATATTATCACTCCGGTAAAAGATTCGATCGAGCTGACTTTGCAGACAATCGAATCGATACTTGCATCCGACTTTACCGCGCCTTATCATTATTATGTATATAATGATTTCAGCACGGAAAAAAACACGGAAAGGCTGCGCGAAGCCTCGGAAAGATTGGGCTTTGAACTGGTGAACCTGTCGGATCTGACCGAACATCCTTCTCCCAACTATCTGTTAATCCTTCAGACGGCACAGGAAAAGGCGATTGCGGCGGAAGCCGGATTGCTGATCGTGGAATCGGATGTTATCGTGAAGAAACATACCTTGCAGGCTTTGTTCGACGGCGCGTCGGATCGTCCGGATTGCGGGATTGCCGCAGCCGTTACTGTTGACGAGCAAGAGAATATCAACTATCCTTATTTATATGCCAAAGGTAAGGAAGGACAGGTCTTTCCTGAGAAGAAACATCTGAGTTTCTGCTGCTCGCTGCTTACGCTCTCTTTCCTGAAGACGTTCGATTTCCATCAGTTGGATCCGGAAAAGAACTGGCACGATGTGACGATTTCGCACCGTTCCCTGGAAAAGGGTTTTACGAACTATCTGTTTACCACGCTCACCGTGTGGCACCGTCCGCATGGCAGCCGTCCCTGGAAACAGCTTAAATATACAAATCCCCTGAAATATTACTGGCTGAAGTTTACGAAAGGCCTGGATAAAATCTGATTTGCTTATGAATCATTCACCATTGGTTTCGGTAATCGTGCCCGTGTACAACATGGAACAGTATTTGGGTGAAACGCTCGACTCTGTTTTAGCTTCCGACTATCCTTCGTTTGAAGTGATTGTCATGGACGACGGTTCGAAAGATTCCTCCCTGCAGATTGCAAAAGCCTATGCTTCGAAGGATGCACGGGTGAAGGCGTATACGCAACCGAATGCCGGCGCCTGTGCCGCCCGCAACCATGCGATAGCGCTGGCGGAAGGGGAGTTGATCTTGCCTTTTGATGCAGATGATAAGATGTGTTCGAATTTTATAAGTGATGCAGTCGGGGCGATTAGCCGTGATCCGGAAGTAAAAGTCGTTTGTCCTAAAGCCGAGTTTTTTGGTGAACGTACGGGTAGTTGGAATCTGCTTCCTTTTTCGCTCAATCTATTGGCTCGTAAGAATATGATACCGATTTGTTCGCTTTATTATAAGAGCGATTGGAAACGGGTTGGAGGATATGCACGGGAAATTACGGCGCGTGAAGATTGGGCCTTTTGGATTGCAGTACTGAAAGATGGGGGAAAAGTTATAACCTTATCTCGTCTCTCACTGTATTATCGGGTTAGAAGTGGTTCAAAGCGTATCACTGACCGGCTGCAGAAAAAGAAAGTGATCGATTATTTAAATAAATCCTATCCGGAATTCTTTGAACGTGAATTAGGTGGTCCATTACATTACAGAAGAACCTGGTCGAAGCTGATTAATAAAGTATATCGTTTTTTTCATCCGCGTCTCATTTTCGTAAATAAAGAATATGAAGGCTTTGCCGACTTTGTTAAAGCGCTTCCTGTCTATTTCAGAAATGGAGATGGAAAGGTTATTCATCAAGGACGTAATGAACTGCGGGAGATTAATTATAAAGGAACTGACCTGGTCATTAAATCTTTTTGTAAACCGAACTTATTGAATCAGATTGTTTATGGTCTGATTCGCTCTTCCAAGGCGCAACGTTCGTATGAATATGCAGAGCTGTTGCTGAGATCGGGTATCGGGACGCCCCGGCCTGTCGGTTATTATACGGAAAGGAACGGCTTGTTTTTCACGCGTAGTTATTATGTGAGCTTGAAGTCGGAATGTCCCTATACGTATCGTGATTTTAAAACACATTCTTTTTCGCGTTTTACGGAAATATTGGAAGCAATCAGCCGGACAACTGCACGGATGCATGACTTTGGCTACCTGCATAAGGATTACTCGGCCGGTAATATCCTGTTCAGAGACGATACGGAAGAGATCTCGATCGAAGTCATAGACTTAAACCGCCTGTCTTTTGGTAAAGTCGATATGGAAAAGGGCTGTAAGAATTTTGAACGCTTGCCAAGCACGGATGAAATGTTGTCGGTCTTGGCAAAAGCATACGCACAAGCGCGTGGCTTCGACCCCGACACGTGTTTCTCTCTCATGCGGCAATATATCGATATAGAAGAAGAAAAAAGAGCAAGAAAAAGATAAATAGTATGATTCCTAAAATAATTCATTTATGCTGGTTTAGCGATGACTCTTTTCCGGTTGAGATTAAAATCTGTTTGGAAAGTTGGAAACGTGTCCTGCCGGATTATAAGATCCGGTTATGGAACTATGCGGATGCTTTGGCTATCGGTTGTAAATATATAGAAGAGGCATTAGCCGCAAAGAAATGGGCTTTTGCCGCGGATGCAGTTCGTTTTTATGCCATTTACAAAGAAGGTGGAGTTTATATGGATAGCGATATCTTAGTGGAAAGGCGTTTTGATTCGTTTATACCGGAGCATGGCTTTGCTTCTTTTCACGAATGCATGGGGACGAATGTCCGGTTACAGGCCGCTTTTTTAATTGGAGAAAAAGGGAATCAGTATTGTAAAGATGTTTTTGATTATTATAATCAGCGCCCGTTCCTTCTGCCGGATGGCTCTTTTGATATGAAAATATCGCCGGTGGTTATGATAGAGATTGCTCAGAAGAAGGGATATAGAACAGAAGATGTGGAGCAGCACTTGGAAGACGAAATTGTTATTTATCCGAGTCGTAATGTCTCTCCCAGTAAAAAGCTGAAATATCCTGAAGCCTTTGCACATCATCAGGTATATGGCAGCTGGCGCAAACATCGGTTTGGCAGGAAGATAGAACGGTTTGTGAAACATATAATTCTTTTAGTGCGTTTTACCTTGTTCAGGAGATAACATTTATTGCTTTTCTCCGTTTAAATAATCATGGAAAAGATAAGAGTTGCCGTTATCGGCCTGGGATATGTGGGGTTGCCGTTGGCGCGGTTGTTTGCTACGCTTTATCCGGTTGTCGGATTTGATGTGAAGCGGGAGCGGGTGGCTGCTTTGATGGGTGGGCAGGATGCGACGCAGGAAGTATCCGGCGAGCTGTTGCAGTCCGTATTGCTTACGCATCTTCCGGGCGAAGGGGAGAAAGGTTTGTACTGCACTTCCGATGCGGAAGAGCTTCGTTCGTGTAACTATTATATTGTAGCGGTTCCTACACCTGTGGACCTGCATCATAGTCCCGACTTGACACCTTTGTATTCGGCCAGCGAGACGGTCGGGAAAGTATTGGGGAAAGGCGATATTGTGATTTATGAATCGACCGTCTGTCCCGGTATTACGGAAGAAGAATGTGTTCCGATCCTGGAAAAGACGTCGGGGCTCGTTTTCAACCGCGACTTCTTTGCCGGATATTCTCCGGAGCGTATCAATCCCGGCGATAAGGAACATACCGTGGAGAAGATAATGAAAGTCACCTCCGGTTCCACGCCCGAAGCGGCAGCCAAAGTGGATGCGCTGTATCGCTCGGTGATTACGGCCGGAACTTTCCCTGTCTCCAGTATAAAAGTGGCGGAAGCCGCCAAGGTGATCGAGAACTCCCAGCGCGATATTAATATCGCTTTTATGAACGAGCTTTCCAAGATATTCCATCTGATCGGCATCGACACGAACGAAGTGTTGGAGGCAGCCGAAACAAAATGGAACTTCCTGCATTTTAAACCCGGCCTGGTCGGCGGACATTGCATCGGTGTCGATCCTTATTATCTGATCCGCAAGGCGCAGGACTACGGTTTTCATCCGGGACTGATCCTGTATGGACGCCGTATCAATGATACGATGGGTGAATATATCGCCGGGCGCGTCGTGAAATGTATGATTAAGAAAGATGTCCCGGTGCGGAATGCAGAGGCATTGGTGTTGGGCTTTACTTTCAAGGAAAACTGTCCGGATGTCCGCAACTCCAAGGTTGGCGATGTCGTTCGCTACCTACAGGATTACGGCATAAAGGTCACGGTTTATGATCCTTGGGCACGGCAGGAAGATGTGCGGCGCGAATACGGGTTGGAAGTCCTCTCTTCCCTGCCTGATAAGAAGTTCGACGTAGTCGTGCTGGCCGTTGCCCATACGGATTTCCTTTCTTTGGATGTCCCGGCTCTGGCAAAGGAGCATAGCGTCGTCTATGATGTGAAAGGCTGCCTGAATCCGGCTTGGGTGGATGACAGGCTATAACGGGTAGAACAATTTACCGACCCGATCTATATGTTCCCGAAGGGCAGGCTCTTTTATCGCGTCATAAAGGATTAAGTCTATTTTATATAACAATTCCAGTTTATCCAGTTCGATTTGGATGTCCAGCAGTCTGGATACCGGGAAATGTTCCGATTTGATTGCCAGGTCGATGTCCGATCCGGAATGGTAATTCCCTTTTGCACGCGACCCGAACAACCATACTTGTCCGATTTGCTTATATCGTGCAAAAACATTTCGCAGGCTCTTAATCGTTTCGTCGCTCAATCCGTATTCCATACGATTAAAACAGATTTAGTTGTTTTTGGTCTAACTCGTTTGTCAGGCGGATGCAAAGTTGTTCCAGCAGGTGAACAAAGGTTCCGGCGATGTCGGATACGATCTGGTCTGCCTGTCCTTCATCATAAGTATGAGACATCAGTTCCCGCGATTTCTTCATCTTACGCCAACCGTCGGCGTCCGTGATGTAACCGTCTTGCAGGGCTAACGATAAAGTCGCATTCGGCCCTGCAAAGTCTATATAGCCTTTGTAACGCAGGAAATCCTGTAAAGTCTTCCATGCTAATTCGTATGTATATTCAAACCGTTGTATAAGCCCTTCTTTTTCCAGTTCGGACAAGGAAGGCAATTCGTTGGCTTGTACCGCTTGCAGTCGCGCCAATGCTTTTTTGTAATTCATGAACCGCTGTTCCCAGCGAATATCTTCTGCCATATACTTTTCTTTTGGTTCAAAGATAACATTTTCTTTGTAATGATTTTATTTCCTCCCGAAATCCGCCGGAATCTCGCCCCATTCCGAGGTTTCCCATTTGAGGATGGTGGTTGTGTAAGTGTTTGTGTTGAGCCATTTCTCCGCCCGCTGGATCAGGTCGAAGACCGGTTCGTTCTCCGGTACGCGTTCCAACAACGTCTTGCATTTCTTCTTTTTCACCCAGCCGATCGCGTTCCGGCTGTCCGAATAGATCGGCAGGTTGCTGCCCATTTTCTTCAACAGGGCGAGACCGTGCACGAGCGCCAGGAACTCTCCGATGTTGTTCGTCCCTTTCTTCAGCGGCCCGATCCGGAAGACCTCTTGCATGGTCGGCGGGTAAACGCCCCGGTATTCCATGTCTCCCGGATTGCCGCTACAGGCGGCATCGACACAAAGACTTTCCCAGATCGGCTTCCCAACGGGCGCTTTCGGGGTTAGACCGGCTGCCGCTTTTGCGGAGGATGCTATTTTCAGATAATGTTCGTATCCTTCATTAAAAGCCTTCGCCGCCTCTTCCTCGGTCTCGAACGACTTATATTTGGCTCCGTCCTGGCCTTCCACCTGCGCTTTGCATTCGGCCCAGTTGTCATAGACGCCGGGATTCAGCCCTTTCCATACTACATAATATTTATTTTTTGCCATTACTTCCTGTTTAAAAGATCCGCATCAAACTCTTCCGTTCTCCGGGAGAAGTTTGGATTTCCCCGGCAACTAATCGCCTGTCGACAATTGTCAGCAGGCCTGCCCACAATTGTCAGCAAGCCTGCCGACGGTTGTCGACAAGCCTGCCCACAATTGTCGGCAGGCAATTTCCCGCCGGGGAAACCGGGAATGCATGGGGTCAAAGATAAAAATTTATCCTGCATAAAACGGCCGTTCTTAGCGGAAAAAGTATACATTTGCAGGAAACAATCGTTTAGATATGAAGCGTATATTTCTGATTGGATATATGGGAGCCGGAAAAACCACTGTGGGAAAGATGTTGTCAAAGCAGTTGGGGCTCTCGTTTATTGATCTGGACCATTATATAGAAGGCCGTTACCATAAAACCGTCGGTCAGCTTTTTGCTGAAAGAGGGGAAGATGCGTTCCGGGATGTCGAGCGGAGGATGCTCCGCGAAGTGGCTATGTTTGAAGATATCCTGGTGTCGACCGGAGGCGGTGCGCCCTGTTTCTTCGACAATATGGAATTTATGAACGGGGCCGGACAAACCGTTTATCTCAAGGTCTCGGTTAGTGAATTGGCAAAACGCCTGGAACTTTGCAAAACGACGCGCCCGGTGTTGAAAGGGCGTTCGGGCGATGAGCTGAAAACTTTTATCGCCGAAAGCCTGGAGAAAAGGGAACCTTTCTATTCAAAAGCGTCTATCATCTTCAATGCCGAAGAGATGATGACCGATCAGGATGTACAGAATATATCGAAAACGCTGGCAGAAATGTTATAAATAAAGTATGGAATCGACAGGAGGCAGACAAGGTCAGGGAGTTTATATCCCCCAGGAATTATTGAAAGAACTCAGTAAAGTGAATAATCGCTTGCTGATAGGTGTTCCCTGTGAGCGGGTGGAAGGAGAACGGCGTCTGGCTTTGACTCCGGAGGCTGTCGACATGCTGACCGACCGCGGACACCGTGTCCTGGTCGAGACGGGTGCCGGTTTGGGTATCAACTATTCCGATAATCATTATTCGGAAGCGGGCGCCGAAATTGTGGCGACACCGGCCGAGGTCTATCAGGCGGATATTATCCTGAAGATATTGCCTCCGCTTGCAGCTGAGGTGGCGATGATGAAGACGCGCGCCACGCTGTTTTCTACCGTACAGTTCAATGCCTTTTCGCAGGACGCTTTCGAGTTGATGATGGCGAAACGGGTCACGGCGATTGCTTACGAGTTGCTGGAGGACGACGCGCAACGCTGTCCGGTGCTGAGTGTGATCTCCGAGATAGAAGGAACGGCCTCCATTTCCATCGCTTCCGAGCTGTTGAGCAATACGCAGGGCGGAAAGGGCATTTTGCTGGGAGGCATACCGGGCGTTTCACCTACGGAAGTGGTGATTATCGGAGCCGGAAATGCCGGGACGGTTGCTGCCCGTGCTGCGATGGCGTTGGGAGCTTCGGTGAAGGTCTTCGATGACGATATCAATAAGCTGCGGACGATCCAGCAGGTTTTGGGGCAGGGATTGTTTACCTCTACTTTCCATCCGAACGTTTTGCAGAACGCTTTCCGCAGTGCCGATGTGGTAATCGGGGCGATGCGTTATATAAATTCCCGCCACCGTTATATCATTGCCGAGGATATGATCAGGACTATGAAACGCGGGGCATTGGTTATCGACCTCAGGGTCAACCAGGGCGGCTGTTTCGAGACGACCTGCTGTCTTTGCGCCTCCGATCCGGATGTTTTCGAACAATATGGCGTGTTGCATTATTGCCGGCAGAATATCAGCAATTATGTGGCGCGAACCACGTCGATGGCGTTGAGCAATATCTTTGTCCCGATGCTGTTCCAGTTGGGCGATGCGGGCGCTGTACCGGGGATGATCAAGAGCGATCCGGGCTTCAAGAGCGGTGTCTATATGTATTGCGGAAAGCCCGTTAATAACTACATTTCCAATAGATTTGGTTTATCGTCTAATAATATCGATCTATACCTCTCCGCGTTTTAATCCTTAAAAGTTTTGAACTCGCGAAGTTTATGCTTTACTTTGCGATGATCTTAAATATAAATCGGCGATTAAGCTAATAAACTATATTATGGCAGAACAGACAAAAGTAACAACTCTGGAAAAGGTTGTCGTTCGTTTCTCAGGAGACTCGGGAGACGGAATGCAGTTGACCGGAACAATCTTTTCAAACCTGTCGGCTATTTTTGGGAATGAAATCTCTACGTTCCCCGATTATCCGGCAGAAGTGCGTGCTCCCCAGGGAACACTTAGTGGTGTATCAGGTTTCCAGGTTCACCTGGGATCCCGTAAGATTTTCACTCCCGGTGATAAGGCGGATGTGCTGGTTGCAATGAATCCGGCTGCACTGAAAGTAAACGTGAAGCACCTGAAACCCAACTCCATCGTTATTATCGATACGGACTCGTTCCAGAAGAGCGATCTGGATAAGGCACAGTTTACGACAGACGATCCGTTCCAGGAACTGGGACTCGGAGGCGTGCAGGTCGTGGCAGCTCCTATCTCGACAATGGTGAAAGACGGTCTGGCTGAATTCGGCCTGGACAACAAGTCTGCGCTCCGTTGTAAGAATATGTTCGCATTGGGATTGGTTTGTTGGCTGTTCGAACGCCCGCTGGAAGAAGCCATGCACATGCTTCAGAATAAGTTTGCTAAGAAACCGGCTATTGCACAGGCCAATATCAAGGCGCTGACAGACGGTTACAACTACGGACACAATATCCACGCTTCGGTTTCGACTTATCGGATCGAAAGCAAGAAAGCCGAACCGGGTTTCTATACCGATGTAAACGGAAACAAGGCGACTTCTTACGGTCTGATTGCCGCTGCCGAAAAAGCAGGCTTGCAGTTGTTCCTGGGAAGTTACCCGATCACTCCGGCTACCGATATCTTGCATGAATTGGCGAAACGTAAGGATTTGGGTGTCGTTACCGTACAGGCTGAAGATGAGATTGCAGGTATCTGTACATCCATCGGTGCCAGCTTTGCCGGTTGCCTGGCTGCTACTTCTACATCCGGTCCCGGTCTGGCGCTGAAGAGCGAAGCGATCGGTCTGGCTGTGATTGCCGAGTTGCCGCTGGTTATCATCGACGTGCAGCGTGGCGGTCCTTCTACGGGTATGCCGACCAAGAGTGAACAGACCGACTTGATGCAAGCGCTTTACGGACGTAACGGCGAAAGCCCGGTTGTCGTAATTGCCGCCTCCACGCCGACAGACTGTTTCGATGCTGCTTATTGGGCAGGTAAGCTGGCTGTTGAACACATGACTCCGGTTATCCTGTTGACAGACGCTTTCATCGCAAACGGTTCATCTGCCTGGAAGTTGCCGAACCTGGAAGAGTATCCGGAAATCAAGCCGAATTATGTCTCCAACTACGACGCAAGCGAAAAGGTATGGAAAGCATATCGCCGCGACAAGGAAAGCCTTGTCCGTTACTGGGCTATTCCCGGGACAGAAGGCTTTGCCCACCGTTTGGGCGGTCTCGAAAAAGACTACGAAACAAGCGCTATCTCGACCGATCCGGTTAACCACCAGAAGATGGTTACGACCCGTCAGGCAAAGATCGATAAGATTGCCGATTACATTCCTGATGTAGAAGTGATCGGAGATGAAGATGCCGACCTGTTGATCGTCGGATGGGGCGGAACATACGGACACCTGTATGAAGCAATGGAAACAATGCAGGAACAGGGCAAGAAAGTGGCTTTGGCTCACTTCAAGTTCATCAGTCCGCTGCCTAAAAATACGGCTGAAGTGCTGCGTAAATACAAGAATGTGGTCGTTGCCGAACAGAACAACGGACAGTTTGCAAACTACCTGCGCGGCCGGGTGCCCGGATTCAATCCGTATCGCTTCAACCGCGTAAAGGGACAACCTTTTGTCGTAGCGAGATTAGTTGAGGAATTCACGAAAATATTGGAGGCTTAAAAGATGGCAACTGAAGAAGTAAAATATCAAGCAAAAGATTATAAGAGCGATCAATATGTACGCTGGTGTCCGGGCTGTGGAGACCATGCCGTGCTGAACTGCTTGCACAAAGCAATGGCCGAAGTAGGAGTGGCTCCTCATGATATGGCTGTTATTTCGGGTATCGGGTGCTCCTCCCGTTTACCTTATTATATGAATACATACGGTTTCCATACGATTCACGGACGTGGCGCAGCTATCGCTACCGGCGTGAAGACGGCTCGTCCGGACCTGAGTGTCTGGTTGATTACCGGCGACGGAGACTGTCTGGCTATCGGCGGTAACCACTTTATCCATGCCGTGCGCCGTAACATCGACCTGAATATCGTATTGTTCAACAATAAGATTTACGGTCTGACGAAAGGACAATATTCTCCGACTTCCGACCGTGGCTTCGTCTCCAAAAGTTCTCCCTTCGGAACGGTCGAAGATCCGTTCGTGCCGGCTGAACTGGCATTGGGCGCCCGCGGCAACTTCTTTGCCCGTGCGATCGATGTGGATCTGAAGAACACGACTGAGATTCTGGCTGCTTCTGCCCGCCATAAAGGCGCTTCCGTAACGGAAGTGCTCGTAAACTGCGTAATCTTTAATGATGGCATCCATAAAAAGATCGTCGACAAGGAGTTCCGTGCCGACCGCACGATTTTCCTGCGCCACGGCGAAAAGATGCTGTTCGGAAAGGACAACGAAAAAGGTATCGTCCTGGATGGCCTGAAGCTGAAAGCTGTGACGATCGGTCAGGACGGCTATACGCTGGACGATGTTCTGGTGCACGATGCACATGAAAAGGACAACACCTTGCACATGATGCTTGCCATGATGAGCGGCGATATGCCGGTTGCTTTAGGTGTGATCCGCGATGTAGAAGGCCCGACTTACGATGAAGCTGTCCACCAGCAGATCGCCGAAGTCCAGGCTAAGACCCCAGTCCGCAAACTGCAGGATTTCCTGATGAGCGGAGAAATCTGGGAAGTTAAATAAGCCCCTCTTGTCATTTTATGACAATATGAAGCTGCAGGCGTCGGAAAAATAATCTGGCTGCTTGCAGCTTTTCTTATAAAGGTCGTGTTTCATCGTATTGTTGATGATCTAAATGCAGGTAAACACGATGCTATTTTCCATGAAAAGGTCTGATTTGCAAACTATAGATTGCAAAATGACTGGGTTTAATGTTAACAGCATGGAAAAGTGTAATTATTACTGAAAAATTTCCTTAATACGGTATGTACTATGAAAATTTGTATTACTTTTGTACCGCGATTAACAAGGCGAAGGGACAGCAAGTAAAAAAACAATGATGATAGGCCTTGTGGTTTTAATAGAGTAGAGAGAAAAAGTTATATAAAGTCAATCAATTAAATTAATTTCAAGATGGCTACATTAGATTTAAGCAAGTACGGAATTAAAGACGTGAAGGAAGTTCTTCACAATCCGTCTTATGATGTTCTGTTCGCAGAAGAAACAAAACCGGAATTGGAAGGTTTTGAAAAAGGTCAGGTAACTGAACTGGGTGCTGTAAACGTAATGA
>OGZX01002481.1_pt1 | contig 14677 bp, 15 predicted proteins | sample 1576881 | NCBI WGS metagenome assembly OGZX01 (sample SAMEA3541542, study PRJEB24748) | human gut metagenome | biome: human gut; feature: human-associated habitat; material: faeces | place: China | collected 2012
AGGGTAGCTAACAGGCAAGTTTTCAAGTTATAGATATACTTGTACTGGATATATTCAGGTTGGTGAGTTTTTAACGGATCGGGTATATAACAGTAAAATGCTATCAATTCTTCACTAATTAAAAAATGAAGTACCTCTACAACACTTTTAAATTTTAAAAACAATACCTAACTTCACTGCAAATTTGAAAGAGGTTCATGGAAAATAACGAAAAAGAAAAAAAGGAACTTGAATACGGGGATAACGAATTGGAATACGTTATAAAATGGGCAAACTACTATTTTCCTAGTTTCCCACCAGATGAATTTGAAGTTCCAGAAGGACATGATATAAGTGAATACACGGGAGAATCCATGTATATTTATCGTTTCATGGATAGGTACAATGAGAGGCTACTTAAAGCGAATTTTAATTTTAAAAAATATATAGAGAATAAAGGATTCAATTTATATTTCAAACAATTCAAGATAGACCGAATTAAGTTCTGGTATTTACTCCTTTTTATCTATGATTTCTCGTGGGGAAAATGCAAGGAGGCTTTTAAAGTTGAATCAATAGAAGAAAAAATCAGACCTTTAAATGAATATATTGAAAAACTATCAAAAAATATTCGTTACGCTCAAAAAGTGAACCTTGTTTTAAGAGAGGATAAAAAAATAATTTCAAGGATAGATGATTTTGATGTTATCCGTTTCATGGTCGAGTGTACCCGAAAAGAATTAAAAGATTTGTATTCAAGAAAGAAGGATGTTATAACTAGACAAACAATATCAGATAGTCAAATGGCTTATTATTTCGCTCAACAGGTTCTCTCTTTTTTTAATATCATACCAAGTATAATAGAAAAACGGAGAGAGGGTGCAAAGATTTCTGACATGGAGAAAGATTTTATCGTGGAGATCATGAAGTTCATAAAACTTGTTGCTTCTTTCACGTCTTCCTCTAACAAGGAATACTTTAACGCCCTGATGAACCAGTACAAGAATAAGCCAATAACGGGTATCAATAATTTCTACATATATTAATACTCTCCAAATTCTTTCCTCCTTTTAAGGGAAATACCGTGAATTTCATCTTATTACCCTTGTAATCAGTAAATTACTTTCTGGTTTCTGCGTGAAGCCTATATTTGCATTGTCAATCAAGAATGACGGTAGCTACTTTATTTTGAAATGACGGGTAAGCTCCAGCCCTGTTGGATGCAAAATGTAGAATCCATAAAAATAACGACATGGATACCAGAAATATTATTTTAGACGAGAATTGTCTTGCAGTCATAACAGAAGCTAATGTAGTCTTAAGCTATGCTGCGATAGGGAGATTAGATAACCCTACTTCCTGCATTATTCGGAAGTTTAAAGACTTACCCGTGCAGGAAGCAACTTTTACTATTAACCTCGATAATGTATATTTGGATAACAACCCAGACGTCACTCTGCTAGTAGAAAAAATATTTCCAGATGCGATACGACCTTTGGTAAAAAGGAAGTTGTTATGCACTTTTCCTGATATCGAGTTTAAAGATGTACAAATCTTGATTGTTTCACGAGAAGATTTAGATAGCGACGAGGAGGAGCAGGACGGTATGTTCTATGATGTAAATCTAGTGATAACAATATCACGAGAAATAATACAAGAGGAATAATCTACTGGAAAGATCATCCCGAATTCAATTATCGGGGTTTGGGATGGTCTACATTCAACTGAATGCGGGAAATACTAGAAATAAACTTTGGTTAGAATGAAATAGAGAGCTGTTTTATCTACCATTAATTCAATTATTATTTTTATGACACAAAAAAAGAAACTATTTGAAATTGAACCAGAGGGGTCTGTTAACAAGATCGTGAAATGTCTTGATTCGTTACCTCCAGAAAAATTATTGGCTGTTTTATTCCAAGCATGTTTTCATATGCAGGAAAAAATAGATGATATTCATGACGAGTGTGTTCATGTCGTGAAAACGGCAGGAGAAGAGGAGGTGTGGGACGAGCAAGAATATCGTTCAAAAATTGACAACCTCCACGCCAAGGCTAAGAGTATATGGCTTAACGCCTTTAACGGGGGAGGAAGTCCAAAACATCTCGGGAATAACCTGTTTGAAGAATTAAACCTTCAAGTATGATAGAATGAAGTTCTTGGTTTGGTTATGAGCCAAGAACTTCTAAAACTCGTGTTATCAATTTTCCAAATAAACCTGTTGCAAGAATTTTTTATATAAAACTATTGAAGCCCATGATTTATTTTTTTGACTTTCCCAAAATTGGATATTTCAATTTTAATATTTATTGGCTTTCTGTCTTTGAATTTGTAAGTTGCATTTTTGCATTGTCAATCAAGAACAACGGTGATCACTTTTTTAGATTGAGAACAAACTCCAACCCAGTTGGAAGTGAAATATTAATTTTAAAACAAATTTTATGAACGAGTGTGTTTTAACTAAAAAGGGTATTATTACCCTAGCAGCCCTAAAGGCTACAGGTAAAAAGATTGCTTTTATTAAAGGTAATCGTCAGGTACAAGAGAAGAACGTAAACGCTAAACGGGCTTCTTTAAAAGAGAACGGTCAAATCATCCCTGCCGTTATTGTAGACGGTAAAGAGGTACAATCCGTAGATTTGGAAATCGTGGATGCAGAAACGGGGACACCTGTCGTACCAGAAGACTACAACAAATATGTAGTCATACTGGATGGACAGCACAGGTACACCGCCTACATCCAGAACGGTGACAAGAACAAGGGCGAGTTCTATTTCATGTACCCGTTAAACGAGGGGATAACCCTCCAAAAAATCTTGTCAGAGGCGAATATCGCTACCAAAATGTGGGACGGTAAGGACTTTGCCAGTGGTGCGTTAATGATGAACCCAGATAAAAAGTTGCCCCTTCTGGAGGCAATAGTTGATTTGCTTAATCAAGGTTTCCCGTTAGCCACTGTACAAAAATGGCTATGCTTTAAAAACGCAGGTATTAACAAAGAGGTTCTGGCAAAAGCCATGAACGGTAAGATTGACGAAAAACTCCTGAAAACTCCTTACTTGGAGAAAGGGAAACGACTTTTGGAAGCAGCCCAGAAATCATTTAACAATGACTTTTTAGGGAAACGGTATCTGGTTGACTTCTTAATTGAGAAGTATGAAAATGCAGATGACGAGAAAAAAGCTGAAACGATGCAACAGCTAGTAGAGTTCCTCGTGGGAATTGACAGGAGTAAGGTAGACGAGATAGAGAAAGCCAAAGGTCAAAAAGGTGTAATAGCCAAGGAGCAGGTAATTTTAAACAAGCTAAACGAGTTGTATAACTCCAAATTCGAGGCTTAGGAATTGAAATATAAATACCGGAGGAAGCCAAAGGCTTCCTCCGAAAACGCTTCCTTCAAAAATAAATAAGATATGCAAAAGACGAGTATTAGTTGGACTGAAAAGACTTGGAACCCAGTAACGGGATGCACTCCAATATCAAGGGGATGTATGAATTGTTATGCCGCAGCAATGGCAAACCGTTTTCGTGGCAGACAGGGAAAATATAAAAACGGGTTCAAGGTTACTTTACATGAAGATTCCTTGGATGAACCTTTATATGAATTGAAATCATGCAGGATATTCGTGTGTTCAATGGGTGATTCATTTCATGAAGACGTATCTTTTGAATTTGTGGATAAGATAATGGAAACAATTGATAGAACACCTTGGCACAAATACCTAATATTAACCAAAAGACCAGAAAGAATGGCAGAGTATTTTCAAACTCGTGAAGTTCACCAGAATGCATGGTTAGGAACAACGGTAGAGGCGGCAGAGTATAAATACCGTGTTGATATATTGAGGTCAATAAAGGGTTCTTTTAAATTCCTGTCCTGTGAGCCTCTTGTAGAGAATCTGGGAGAACTGGATTTGACAGGTATTGATTGGGTAATAGTAGGTGGTGAGAGTGGTAATAGGGCAAGACCCATGAAAGAGGAATGGGTAATGAACATCAAGGATCAGGCAGAGGTACAAGGTGTGGCTTTCTTTTTCAAGCAATGGGGAACATGGGGTAGTGACGGGGTGAAGCGAAGCAAAGAGGCAAACGGACATCTTTTAAATGGTAAGATGTATCAAGAGATACCTAGTAAATAAGAATATAATACATTTACATGGGGAAACCAGTTACTCGTTAGGGGTAGCTGGTTTATTATTTTGACTATTCACAAAATATATGTGTATATATAACAATTCATTATTTCAGAAATACAAAATACACAGCTAATACCAAACATACTGCTGCCGCTAAATGATTCCACTTCAATGTTTCCCCTTGAAAAAAGACCATTGTAAAAATAGCAAAAATAATAAGGGTTATCACCTCTTGAATAACTTTAAGCTGCAAAAGCGTAAATGGTCCTCCATTTCCCTGAAAACCAATGCGATTCGCTGGAATTTGACATGAATACTCAAAAAATGCAGTCATCCATGATATTAAAATAACTCCAATTAATGACCAATTACTAATAATTTTCATTTCCTGCAATTTCAGATGACCGTACCAAGCAAAAGTCATAAAAATATTGGAAACTATAAGTAATAATACCGTATATAATCCTTTCATATATTATTCATTATAAGAAATTTAACATCAGATTTTTTTTTAAAATTTTCTGCTCAATTTGTCAGGGGTTATTACGAATTTTTATACTCGAATAAAGCGATACTCCACGAAAACAGGATTACCCCGAAGAGAGGCCAGTTGTCAATCCATTTCATTTCTTGTAATTTCAAATGGCCATACCAGGCAAAAGTCATGAACACGTTTGAAACGATCAATAATAATATCGCATAAAGTCCTTGCATACTGTATTTATTTATCTATTTATAACCTTTCAGAAAACGCCACAAAAATACAAATTCCAAAAGAAATTCATGGGATGGAGCACAAATATTATATTGCTCGACAATTCTTCCATCATTCATTCCATAAGGAAACTAATAGCACACTATATTGAAATATTTACAAATAAAATTTCCGTATTTTTGTGAAAAATATGAAGAACAATGAATAATTACAAGTATGTATGCACGTTGCTACTAGGATGGATAATGTGCATTGTATTGTTTTCAGCCTGCAAAAAGGATGTTTACGCTCCAAACAAAAATGAACCGGCAGAAGATGTTTTTGATTTTGCTACCACGGTTGATAAAAAACTGGACATTGATTACGGCATGAAAGGTAACAAAGCCGTATTCGAGGTGTTTACCGAAGATCCCATTGTCATAGAAAATGGAAAAGCTAAGAAAAAAGAAAATGTAAAGTCCATTTTAAAAGCTTACACGGACAATGCTTGCAAATATTCCGGTATTGTAAATCTCCCGACAGCCTGCACTAAAATCTATCTTTACTCGGGAAATTATATTTTACCGACCAGCGTGGAAATAGAAGTTGACAACTCGGATATTAAATTCAATTTAGAGGATTATAAAGATCACCTTCGTTCGTCCACATCACAATCCACCTCTCAATCCATAGCCGCAAACAAAAGTTTGTCCAGAGTGAACTCGGCAAACAACCCGTACAATATCCAATTTCTCGGGGGATATAATACTAATGGATTACCAGATTATATTCTAGGTGAAATACACAATGGAGAACTGTACCCGATGCCTGCTGTCATCCCTGAAGGGCTAGTAAATCGCCTAAACAACATTTTAGTAGCTCAGGATAATTCACACCTGGCCGTATCAACAAAAGTCATCAACACAAATATCGTGAAAGATGCAAGAATCAAACTGACATTTCTAGGAGAAGCTGCCGCTTACCGGAATGTTATCGGCTACTATTATTACAATACAAAAAATCCTCCAAGCGGGGAAGAATTAGAATTCCAACCTAAATATGTCGCTTTCCCAAATTGTTCTACCTGGGGATGGGATGCAGGAATCACAGACAATTATATGCCCCCGTTATATCCCGGCTACCAGATACGACTTAAATATTTTGACAAAAACGGAAAAGAGAGCGATATATTCCCGGCAGGAACCACCATCGGATGGTTTATGTTACCCGACGCATTTGAAGTCGGATCATCCGGCGGCAACAAAGTCAATCTCATGAGTCCTAGGCACGGAATCAGGTACTCCAATAATGAATTCAATTATGATGGCAAAAGCGTTTGCATAAGCCTGTATGACGAAAAAAGCAAAACCACGGTAAACGGCTTCGAAGATGGTGGTGACAATGACTACAGGGATGTTCTATTTTACCTGAACTCCACACCAGAAGAAGCCATTTATGACCAGAACAAACCAACAACCGACCCGGATGAAGAATACCCTCCCCTTGAAAGCGACCCGCTAGAAGGTACATTGGTATTTGAAGATTTATGGCCCAGCCAAGGAGATTATGACATGAATGACGTTGTCCTTACGTACCATACGGTTTTCACTACCGATAAAGATAATAAAATCACGGGGATCAAAGACATATTTACTCCGATCCATTCCGGAGGGGTTTTAAAAAGTGCTTTTGGCTACCAGCTAGATATGGACAAAAATAATATCAGCAATGTCAAGATCGATAACGCATCATCAACAGCCATTCAGAATAGTGGTATGGAAGTTAACCAGGAGCTACCGACATTCATGTTGTTCGATGATATCCAGCAAGCCGTTAAAAATGGTCCGATAACTGTTGTCCTCGAATTGAAGGGGAACAAAACGATACATGAAATCTCAAGGAAAAAACTCTACAACCCATTCATCTGTGTCAACACCAAAGGTTTTAACGCAACAAGCAAAGAGGCTCGTCGGGAAATCCATCTCACGAACTATCCCCCGACCCCGTTTGCCAATTTATCATTCTTCGGACGTAATAATGATAAAAGCTCATTGGATAAAGGAGGAAATCCTATCGGCCCCAATTACTATGTCGCCGAAGATAATTATCCCTTCGCAATAGATCTTCCTATCACGGATTACCAAATACCGGACGAAAGTGTAAAAATTGACAAGTTCTACCCGGAGTTCAGCAAATGGGCAAAAAGTAAGGGTGTAGAAAATCCTAATTGGTATAGATTCCCGACCCATAAATAAATTAAGATAGAATTACAAATGATTTCAGAGACAGCTTCCGGTCTCTGAAATCATTATACATACACACTTCTAAAGAACTTCCCATATTTAGCTTTAGCAAATCCTCTATATAAAAAAATAAGAATTTGAAGAGATTTCAGCCTGCAAACATTATCTTTGTCAAATAACGGATAAACTTTACCATCAAAGTGTAGCATTATGAAAGCGAACAAGATTCAGAAAATAGAGATCCGCAATATATGGGGAAAATATAATTTCCGGTGGGAGAATCTCAATCCCGACGTGAATATTCTGACCGGTATTAACGGTAGCGGGAAAACCACGTTCTTCAACATTATTGATGCCTTACTTTCGGCAGATATTAAACGCTTGAAATTATATAATATCGAAGCAGAGGTCACGATTGACGACACGTTGATCAGCTTCCGGAAAGATAGTACCCTAGCATCTGTAAAACAAAAATTAGCCGGAGTAAACTACTTAAAGATCAGTACATTTGATGTACCTATTCGCGACCGTCGGAAAATGGGTAAAGAAGATAGTCCCCTGCTTAGCGAATTGAAGGAAATCGTGTACAGCGTGGGCGAAAATAACAACTCGTTTTCTGATTATCGTCTTCGGGCCACGAACTTCCCGGATCAGGCGGAAAAGATTAACCGCAGGATTCGTAAATTCTATGACACGGTGAACCATCTGTTTGCCGGAACAGGAAAAACCATCGAAATTGACCCGATGACCAATCAAGTGGTTTTTCGGGATGGGAATGAAATTATACATCTCTACAAGTTATCATCGGGGGAGAAACAGTTATTGATTATCCTGCTCCGCGTGTTCTTGATGGACGAGCAACCCTATATCCTGCTCATGGATGAACCGGAAATTTCGTTACATATCGAGTGGCAGTACCGTCTTTTTGAAGAAATTCAAAAACTGAATCCACATTGCCAGATCATCCCCTCTACCCACTCCCCGAGTTTATTCGGCGACGGCTGGGGCGACAAGTTGGTATTTATCGAAGACTTGTTAATTCAATAACCTTATTAATTTTAGGCATCTATTTGCCTTTTAGTTTTTAGCTTTTAATTCTTATCTTTTATGTATCGTCCTCCCGTATCCAAAGAAAAATATTATTACCATGCAGCCAAACGTTTTATGATGGACGCCCAGCTCTTACGTTGTCGGGCAGCTATTCACGTGGAAGATAAAGACGATATTGTTTTCTGGAGTAATATTTTCAAACATTTTCGCCCGAATGATCGGTTTCATTTTATCGCGGGTTCCCGAAACGAACGGGGCCATGAAACCAGAGGCGTGACGCAATGTCTGAAATATGTCAAATATCTAAATCCGAAGTTTTTTATCTGTATTGACAGTGACTATCGCTATTTGCTGCAAGAACAAGGGATCGATGTCAAGCATTACATTTTCCAGACCTATACCTACTCTTTCGAAAACCATCATTGCTATGACAAAGGTTTGAACGAACTATGCTACCGGATCACAGCCCTGCCTAACAACGTGTTCGACTTCCATCAATTTCTGAAAGAGTATTCGAATATCGTGTACAAATTATTCCTGTGGCATCTTTATTTCTTGGTGGCAGATCCCAAACGGTTCTCGATCGCTGATTTCAACGAACTGATTTCATTTCAATGGCAACGTCGACCGGACATCCGCCAAAACGGACGCCACGAGTTAAACAAGTTGAAAGGACGGATCGAACAAAAACTTGCCCAACTCCGGAAGAATTATCCTAAAGCGAACCTTTCTATACTAGAAGAAAAGTACCAAAAAATGGGACTAACCCCAGACACCACGTATCTTTTTATCCGGGGGCATAATATTTACGATATGGTTTATATGTTGAACCGGGAAGTTTGTAAAAAAGTACTACGGATCGCGAAAGATTCGTATTCCGGTTCACAACAACCGCCCCATATCAACCTTTTCGGTTATCGAAATAGTATTGACGATCAACTAAAAAAGAATTTACATTTCGGGGCTTATCCTGCCATTCGCAAGATAGAAGAAGATATTCACCTTCTCTTTTAGGGTTTTCGTTTAACCCCGGAAGGCAACACGATCAAGATGGCTTTATGAGATTCGCCATTCTTTCCGATCGTAAAATGGATATGGACTTGTATTCGCCTACCGGATGGCGTGTTTTCCCATTTAGGTCCCTCGGCCAGCAATCGGATAACTTCTTTATTGCTCTCCTTCGAAAACCCATCTTCTATTCGGATCCGGCTAGGGACTTTTTTCCGATTCAATTCAAACGAGAGTGTAACCGTCCCCATTTTATTTGAATCCAAGTCTGCCTTCGGATAACGCAAAGCTTTTTCCATATATTGATTGAAATGGGAAATATCATCTTTAGATACCAGTGTATCAAGCAGGACATTGGGTTGACCGGAAACAGTAGAAGTCCCCCGTATTTTCACATTAGACATTTCGACCTCCCGTTTTTTGGCAACACCATAACCGGTAACAACAACCTCATCCATACCTTCCGTATCTTCTTCCATCTTCACTTGCAATTTATCCCCCGCCTTAACCAAAACATTCCGAGATTTCATCCCGACAAAAGAAAAAGCAAGTACCCCCTCTGATGCAGGAAGTTCCAAACTAAAGTGCCCGTTACCATCTGAAACACCCCCTATCGTGGAACCGGAAAGAATTATAGTCACTCCCGGTAAAGGATTGCCCTTTCCATCCGTTATCGTACCCGACACGTGATTGTTGATTACTTTCATTTTCTGGGTTGTCAGTCGGGAAGTATCTTCCATTTGAACACTTGCCAAAGAAATTTCCTGATCAGCAAGCTCTTCCATCACCATCTCCCGTACAGAATCCTTTCTTCTTACCACTTTGTCAGCCGGGTGTGGCAACTGTCTTTTATCGTTTGAACGTACCGTTAAAGAATCCGTTTTATCGGACAAATCTATTGCTTTTTCACTTTCAAGTGTCAGTCTCTCTTTCTCTTTAGTCTTCACCGAATCTGATAATTGGGCAACCGTCATCACGGGGACATCAAAAGTTTTCTCCTGCCGGGTAAACCACCATGTCCCGCAAGCCAATAAAACTGCTAACGAGGCCGCAACATACATCCATACCCGCTTCTGTTTACGAGAAGAACGGGCTCGTTCGTTTAACTGGCGTTCCAAACGAATCAAGCCATCAATCGGGTCTCCGGGAGTTGAAGTCAACCCTTCCAACGCCTCGTACAAGAACGGATCGGACAACGCCTCCCGCTCCATATGGTTAGCAGCCTTTCCCTTCCGGTTGCCATGCAGGTATTCTTTTATGTCGTCAATCCGTTTCATTTGATGTTATTCCTTTACGTTGCAAACACAATTTCAAATTCCGTTTACCATTCTGTATAAAACTCTTTACCATTTTCGAAGAAAAACCCGTGCGTTCTTCCACTTCCTTGTACGAAAGTTCATCTAAGAAGAAATATTTCACGCTGACACGTTGCCTTTCAGGTAATCCCTCAACACATTCCCGTAACGATTTCTCCCGATTTTCCTTCTCATTTACAAATGTAAGATGAAAATCATCGCAAAATTCCATAAAAGAATCGTCTAAAGAAATAGATAAATTTTTACTCTTTTTCCGAATTTCCATCAAGCAATTATTGCGAATACAGGTATATAGCCAAGCTTTAAATGATTGTATCTCTACCGCTTTTACCTTTACAATCAATTCTTCGAATAATTGCATAACGGCATCTTGTGCATCTTCCGGTCGCTTCAGATACTTTAAGGCTACCCCGTACATCAAAGGCATGTATCTTTTATAAGCTTCCACGAAATACACCAAGTCACCACTGTCACAATATCTTTTCAGCAGTTCTTCATCCGTTATGTTCTCCTGACCTCGCGTCACTATTTATACATTGATTTTTACAAATATAAGAATTAAAAAAAATCTCTCGAAAGATTTATGGAATTTCTTTTAGTCTGTCATCTTAGGATAAAATTAATTCAAAAATAACGACTTATGAAAACAAATAGCTTTCTAAAAAAAATTGCATGGGGATTAGTTATATTTATTGGATTATCCAATGCTGTCTCAGCCCAAAAAATCCAAGTAAACGGTAAGGTAATGCTTGCCGCAGACAGTTCGGCATTACCCGGGGTCACCATTCGCATTAAGAACACGAATATAGGTGTAGTCTCCAATTCACAGGGAAATTACACGATACAGGCAAATATCGGAGATACCCTACATTTCAGTTTTATCGGGTTAGAAATTCAAAATATCCCGGTAAAAGAGAGAAAATTAAATGTCTATCTAAAAGAGGACGAAATGGTCATGGAAGAAGCAACCATTGTTACCGGATACGGAGTCACTCATCATGAAAGTGCCAAATTTAAACTCCATTCCGGAATGCGTATTCGTGGAGGAGCCATGCCATTAGCTTACACACAAAACACGGAAGAGTATAATAAATTTGCCGCAAATCGTTTCCTGCCGGCATTAAACGAACCTCTTTCCACGTTCTCGATCGATGTGGACAATGCAGCTTATTCTAATGTACGACGCTTTATTAATCAAGGGACTTTTCCTCCGGTTGATGCCATACGCACGGAAGAGTTCTTGAATTATTTCACCTATAACTATCCCGCTCCACAGGAGAAAGACCCGGTAAGTATTACCACCGAGGTTTCCAACGCCCCGTGGAACACGCAACACAAGTTGGTACACATCGGAATCAAAGCAAAAGAAGTTTCCACGGATAATCTTCCCGCTTCCAATCTTGTATTCTTGATTGACGTGTCCGGTTCCATGAGTGACGCAAATAAACTCCCGTTGTTGAAATCCTCCTTGAAATTACTCGTGAAACAACTTCGTCCTCAAGACCGGGTAGCGATTGTCACTTATGCGAACCACACGAAAGAGGTACTTGCCTCTACCCCAGGAAGTGACAAAGCTAAAATTCTAGATGCAATCGACGGATTATATGCTAGTGGTGGCACTGCCGGTGGAGATGGAATACAACGAGCCTACCGGGTTGCCGAGAGTAATTTCACAAAAGGAGGTAATAATCGTATCATTCTAGCAACCGACGGGGATTTCAATATCGGGATTTCTTCACCTAGAGAACTGGAAAAGATGATTGAAACAAAACGAACCTCCGGTATATACCTGACAGTTTTAGGTTTCGGGATGGGAAATTATAAAGATAACCGAATGCAGGTTCTCGCCGAGAAAGGAAACGGGAATCACGCTTACATTGACAACTTGACAGAGGCGAAGAAAGTATTAGTGAATGAATTCGGTGGAACCCTTTTCACGGTTGCTAAAGACGTGAAGATTCAAGTGGAATTCAATCCCGCCAAGGTTCAAGCCTATCGCTTGATCGGCTATGAAAGCCGCCTGCTAGAAGCAAAAGATTTCAATGATGACACGAAAGATGCCGGAGAAATGGGAGCCGGACATAGTGTTACCGCCTTGTACGAGATCATTCCGGTTGGTGTTAAAAGTAATTTTGCTCCAAACATCGACCCCCTAAAATACCAGAAAACCGAGAAGAATGAAAAGAAAATGTTAACAGACAGCCCGGAACTACTGACCGTGAAACTTCGCTACAAACAACCGGATTCGCATAAAAGTTCTAAAATGGAAGTAACTGTTATTGACAATAATACCCCGATAAAAAAGAGTTCCGAGAATTTCCGATTCTCTGCCGCCGTTGCCGGATTCGGAATGTTATTACAAAATTCGGACTACAAGAATAATTTTACATTCGACGACGTTATCGACCTCGCCAAACAAGCCACGAATTACGATCCGGAAGGGTATAGGAAAGAGTTTATCCGACTGGTTGAAAGTGCCGCCTTACTAAAATGAATAATGGCCGGAAAGTCTTCCGGCCAATTTCTATAAAGCAATATCACTTTATTTAATCAATAAATCGTTTTTCAACGCCGTCCGGGGAACGTTCACTTCAGCCACCCCACAAGCGTAAGCACCCAGAATATATTGACCATAGGTGAAACAAACTGAGGTTTTATTAAAGTTAACAACCGTCACATCTTTCAACGTTGGTTCTGTTGTAAAACAACCTTCCGGATTCTTGAAATTCGCCTTCAACTGAGCATTTATCTGTGTCTCGTTAGTATAATTCAAAATCTCCTGATTGGTCAAGAACTTCTGATTTTGTACATCATAGTTGAACGTGTAGAAATTCGTTATTCCATGCGCACCTCCAGTGAAAGTGTAAACCATCAAACGTACACTCACGTACTGGTCATTTGCCATAAATACGCTATCTCCCACTTGCAATTCGTATATCCATGCAGGACGTTCTTCCCCGGTCCCTTGCCATGACTGGAAAAACTCGTTCGCATCACTCTTCAAACTATCCTGCAAGTCATTTACGAACTTCTCAATTTTCTTGTTCAAAACCTCGCAGCTCTTGTTCACATTCGCATCAGCAGACGAGAACATGGAACGATTTACCGTGATGTCCCAATTCTCTGAATTCGCCGTAACCTTTTCACTTTTCACGCTTAAATCCTGAATCTTCGGCTGGCATCCCATAAAAGCAAATGCCATAATAACAGCCATAATTAGTGTACTCTTCATTGTGTGTTTTGTTTTTGTGTGTATATTACAAAATTATGAAATTAAAACATACTGTTATCAGATTACATCACTTTTATTTTATCAAATCTAAAGCGGCTAATTTCTGCTTGATCCTCATTTGAATCATCGCTTTTGTCATTTCCTGTTCCATTTGCATGGATTCCATAAAAGCCTGATTATAACACTTCTTCGCCTCCACATATTCTTTCAAAACCTTATTGGTATCCCCTAACATAGCCAAAAAGTTAATTTTATCTATCAACGAAATATCTGTATATTGCAATGCTTTCACCGTCCATTCTTTCGTTTTCAAAATAACACTTTCAGGCACCTTTCCTCCTGTTGCGGTATAAACTTGCTGGGCTGCCATTCCATAATCAATTGCACGAGCCTCCTCTCCAAGCTCCTTGAAATAAACATCCATTGATTTCACGTACCCCTCCCCGTCTTTCTTATAAAAAAGTAAGTACTCGGCATCATACAAATAGGTGAAACGCTGACGAGCGGACATCGTTTTATGGGGAACTACGCTGTACGTCAACTTCATATCCCCATCAATGCGTTCCAAGTATTTTTTATACTCGTCCTTACCGGCTCTTGCCAATTCTCCAATAATATTATTATTGTACTCCACCAACAAAATCCCGGGAGCCTCGCCCAACTTGTTCATGTAAGTTTCCAAATTCTTCACCATGAATTCCATCACCGCATCATCCTTCACATTCTTCTTGTTAAACTTACTTACAATCTGGAAATCCTCTTTATTAATAAACTCCGGCCCCATCTTGGCTTTTGCGTACTCGTTGTACATCTTTTCAATTCGAACGATCCACTTTTGGGCTTCCATCCCTTGGAAACCACCCACGTACTCAGGTGCCTGTTTTAACACCAATTGCATATCGGCCAAATCTTTCTTGGATTTAGCCCGGTCATACAATTTCTCGAAGCTCAATTGTTCCCCGGTAGCCACCTTTGCAGAATTCAAAAAGTCAGCATTATCCCTAGCCCCGGCCAAACGA
>OGZX01002489.1_pt1 | contig 14644 bp, 13 predicted proteins | sample 1576881 | NCBI WGS metagenome assembly OGZX01 (sample SAMEA3541542, study PRJEB24748) | human gut metagenome | biome: human gut; feature: human-associated habitat; material: faeces | place: China | collected 2012
ATCCCGAGACATACAAGCCAAAATTCTATTGCCGCAGGCAATCTGGAATGAATTTGGGCTACGTTCATCCGTCAACTATAACAATTCTACAAAAAAGACAGATTTCTCTTTTTTAAAAATCTGTCTTTTTTGCAAATATTTTTACATTATTCACTTTTTTCACGCTCTGCCCGAGCTAACTATCTATAAAAATATTCTGTCTATCATTTATCTCAGATCAGTTTGACAATATCATTGTACATGACAAATACCATCAGCGCCATCAACAGCATCAGCCCTGCGAAATGGATGCCGCCCTCCACCTGTCTGTTAATCGGTTTTCTGCGGATTGCCTCTATGACAAGGAATACCAGCCGTCCACCGTCCAGTGCCGGAAACGGAAGGAGGTTCATAACTCCAAGGTTTGCAGAGAGCAGAACTGCCATATTAAGCATATTCATCCACAGGATCATGGTTCCTTCGCTTTTGCTTTCCTCATACGTAGTTCCGATTGCATCCACAACTCCGACCGGACCACTCAGATCTTTCATTCCAAGCTTTCCGCTGACCAGCTCTTTCAGGCTGAGAATCGTTGTACGTACCATATATTTTACTTCTACGGCACCATATTTGACTACATTCAGCCCTTTTGCTTTTTCAGAATACATATTGTAGGTAAATCCTGATTCTGCCGTACGGTATTCTTTTGGTGTAACCGTAATATCATATTCCTGTCCGTCCCTGGAATAGGTAAGCCTTACAGACTTTTCTGTCAGCGGATTCTCCTGAATATATTTCTGGTAATCTGCTGCATTTGTAATCTTCACTCCATTAATGGATGTGATCACATCTCCCTGCCGAATCCCTGCTTCCTGCAACGGCATTCCATCCATTACAGATTCTACTGTCATGGCAGAAGTATCATCCCCGTTGAAATTGCAGCCCAGAAGGTATCTCACATTTGTATCCGACTTATAGGAAATATCCATCTTCTTTCCGTCACGCTTAACAGTCAGGTTAATGGTATCTCCCTCTTTCAGCTGGTTCAGATAGGAATATACATAGAGATCTTTTCCCAGATCAATGTGATATCCCTGATAACCGGTAATAATATCTCCCTCTTTCAGTCCTGCAGCCTCAGCCGCAGAACCTTCCTTTACGGAAAGAACTCTGGATGGTTCATATCCTACAGCACCTACAATGATCACAGACAATACAAATGCCATGATAAAGTTAAATACCGGTCCTGCGGCAACTACGGAAATCCTTCCCCACACAGACGCACTGTTAAAAGTTCCCGGTTCATTCTCTATGTCCGTATCCTCCCCCAGCATGGCACAGGAGCCACCGATAGGAAGAAGTTTCAGTGAATATCTGGTATCTCCTTTCTCAAAACTGAAAAGTCTTGGTCCCATTCCCAGAGAGAATTCTGTGACCACGATCTTATTCAGCTTTGCAAAAAGAAAATGTCCCAGTTCATGAAAGAGAATGATTGCACTGAATATGACAATTGCAATAATAATTTTCAATCTACCACCTGCTTTCAATCCAACGATAAGTTTCTTTCTCAATCTCCAGAATCTGATCCAGGTCCGGATCCTTTACTGCTGTATGTCTGCTCATAGACTGCCCGATAATCTCGTAAATATCCAGAAAGCTGATTTTTTTCTGAAGGAATTTGCGGACTGCCAACTCATTTGCAGCATTAAAAACGGTTGGCATACTGCCGCCTGCCCTTGCCGCTTCCACCGCCATTGGAAGACCTTTAAAAGTTTTCCTGTCCGGCTCCTCAAAGGTGATCTGCTTCAGCATATGAAAATCCAGTCTGTCGCCTTTTAAAAATCTTCTGTCCGGGTAGCATAATGCATACTGTATCGGAAGTCTCATATCCGGTGTTCCAAGCTGTGCCATCACTGCACCGTCCTCGAATTCCACCATAGAGTGGATAATACTCTGCGGCTGAACCACAACCTGAATATGATCCAGATCTACATCAAAAAGCCATCTGGCTTCCATAACTTCCAGACCTTTATTTACCAGAGTTGCAGAATCCACTGTAATCTTCTGTCCCATTACCCAGTTCGGATGCTTCAGCGTATCCTCCAGAGTCACCTTCTCCAGATCTGCTGTTTTCTTTCCGCGGAAAGGACCGCCGGATGCAGTGATGAGCAGTTTATGTATCTGCTCTCTTTTCTCTCCATGAAGTGCCTGGAAAATAGCACTGTGCTCGCTGTCTACAGGCAGGATCTGCACACCGAACTGCTTTGCCAGCGGCATGATCAGATGTCCGGCTGTTACCAGTGTTTCCTTATTTGCCAGAGCAATATCCTTACCTGCAAGGATTGCTTCCATAGTTGGTCTGATTCCTATCATTCCTACGATAGCGGTCACCAGAATGTCTGATTCTTCCATTCTGGCAAGTTCGATAAGACCACCCATCTGGCTTACGATTTTTACATCCAGATCCTGCACACGTACTGCCAGATCTCTGGCTGCCTCTTCTTTCCAGACTGCAACAAGTCTGGGATGAAATTCACGTATCTGCTTCTCCAGCATTTCTACATTGCTGCCTGCTGCAAGACCAACTACTTCCAGGTCATCATTTGCACGTACCACATCCAGTGTCTGTGTTCCGATCGAACCTGTAGAACCTAAGACTGCTACTTTTTTCATATTGTACCTCATTTCAATACTTATACAACAATTTTATAAAATTACTTCTGACCTGACAGTTCTCATATCAGAAAATACTGTAAACATGTATATCAGAAGAATATATGCTCCGTTAGAGCGCGTCTGAAAAAGGCTTTCTGCAAGATGTGCGTCACAATTTGTGGGATATTTTGCCCGGATGAGGGCGCCGTAGCGGGCTACGGCAACTGAATTCGGGTGAAATATCCCGCAAAGTGGGGCGTGCAGATTGCGGGAATGATTTTTCAGACACGCTCTAGATCTCAATCATCACAAGAGAGAGGAAATAAATAACCGGTGCTGTGAAGATCACACTGTCGAATCTGTCAAGGATTCCTCCATGTCCCGGAATTAATTTTCCATAATCTTTAATCCCCTGATTTCTCTTGATTGCAGATGCAGCCAGATCGCCTACCATGGAGATCAGTGCTCCGATTGCACAGATCACAGCATATTCCAGCATCGGTCCCTGAGTGGCTGCTGCATAGATCACACCAAGAAGTGCAGCTCCTGCCACACCACCCACAGCTCCCTCCACAGATTTCTTAGGGCTGAGGACAGGTGCCATTTTATGTTTACCGATCAGCATTCCCACACAATATGCGCAGGTATCACATCCCCATGAGCACAGAAAGATCAGCCATACGTGGAACTTTCCACCGGGAAGCTCTCTGGTAAGATAAATAAACGACAACATAACTGCCACATACACAATACCAAACAGTGCAGGCATTACCTGCCCTGCCTCATAGGTTGGATAAGTGAACACGTATACAAACATGAGCAGCACAAGTCCGAAAATGATTGCCAGCACTCCATACCTCTCAAAATCAAGCAGCACTGCCAGATAATATAATACTGCGCCTAAATAGCCTGCTGCTGCCAGCAGATTTATCTTCTCATCCTGCACCTTCATTGCTCTGTACAATTCTCTCATTCCAATGAGAGAAACCGCAAGAAGTGTGAAAAACAGCACATAATCACCGCTGATAATAGTGGCAAGCGCAATAATCACAAGCAGGATTCCGCTTAAGAGTCTTGTCTTAAACATTCTTTACTCCTCCTTAACTCCGCCGTATCTTCTGTCTCTCTGATTATATTTCTCAATAGCCTTAATCAGCTCTGCTTTATCAAAATCCGGCCATGCCACATCTGTGAAATAAAATTCTGTATAAGCCATCTGCCATAACAGAAAATTGGAAAGTCTCAATTCCCCACTTGTGCGGATCATCAGATCCGGATCAGGTATTCCTGCCGTATCCAGGTAATTGTCAAAAACATGCTCATCAATTTCTTCCGGCTTTACTTTTCCATCTGCAGCATCCTGAGCAAGTTTGCGGATACCTCTTATGATCTCATCCCTGCTGCCGTAGTTTAATGCAATCTGGAAATAGATTTCATCATATTTCTGAGAATATTGTTCCAGACGTGCAATACTTTCCTGAATATCCTGATCAAATGCCGAAACTTCTCCGATCACCCGGACACGCATTTTGTTCTTATCTGCCAGTTTAATGCATTTTTTCAGATAACTGCGGAACAGTTTCATCAGACCGTCCACCTCATCTTTGGAACGTTTCCAGTTCTCTGTGGAAAAAGCATATACAGTCACATATTTAACTCCCAGCTCCTTCATATAGTCACAGACTGTTTCCAGATTTGCACAGCCCTTCACATGTCCGTAGCTTCTGGGCATTCCCTTTGCCTTCGCCCAGCGTCCATTACCATCCAGAATAATGGCAATATGATTTGGTACATTCATACTCTTGTTTCCTTTTCTTATCCTGTTATTCCTTTAACCTTACTGTCTCATCATAATGAACCACAGTTTCCGGTCCATTATCTCATTCAGATAAAAAGAGAGCCCGCATTCATGGAGCTCTCCTTTTCGTTTCCCTTATACGGTCATGATTTCTTTGCTCTTTGCATCCACTGCCGCATCAACTTCTTTGATATATTTATCTGTGCTCTTCTGGATTTTCTCCTCAAGTTCTTTGATCTCATCCTCAGATACATCCTGTTTTGCAAGTTTCTTAAATGCATCATTTGCATCACGACGAATGTTGCGGACTGCTACTTTGGCTGCTTCGCCTTTTTTCTTGACATCTTTAACCAGTTCCTTACGGCGTTCCTCTGTAAGTTCCGGGAATACAAGGCGGATTACTTTACCATCGTTGCTTGGATTTAATCCAAGGTCAGAGGTAAGGATTGCTTTCTCAATTCCTTTGATCAGGCTGCTTTCCCATGGCTGGATCTGGATCATACGAGCTTCCGGGACAGTGATATTTGCCACCTGCTGAAGAGGTGTCGGAGCTCCGTAATAATCTACGGCGAGTTTGTCAAGGGTTCGCACGTCCTGCACGAATTGTAACCAGTTCGCTCTCAAGGCTTGCCAGTGTCTTTTTCATCTTCTCTTCATATTTCTGAATTCTCTCATCCATTAGGTTCGTCTCCCTCTTTTTATAGTTTTTATATTACACTTTCTCTGTAAACTGACTTATAAGCCTTACTTATACAGTAACCTTAGTTCCGACAAATTTGCCATGTACTGCATTGATGATGCTGTCTTTTTCATCCAGTGCAAATACCAGCATCGGCATCTTCTGTTCCATACACATGATCGATGCTGTCAGATCCATAGCTGCCAGTTTCTTTGCAACTACTTCTTCAATGGAAATTTCATCATATTTTACTGCATTCGGGTTTGTCTTCGGATCACTGTCATAAATTCCGTCAACAGCTTTTGCAAGAAGGATTGCTTCTGCTTCGATCTCTACTGCGCGAAGTACAGTGGCTGTATCTGTGGAGAAGTAAGGATGTCCTGTACCGCCTGCAAAGAATACGATCTTGCCCTGTGCAAAGCTTGCTTCCACTGCATCCTTAGAGTAAAGGCTTGTAAATGCACCGCATACAAATGGTGTAAAGATTTCTGTCTTTAATCCAAGGTATCTGCAGATATCAGATACATAAATACAGTTCATAACTGTTGCAAGCATACCAATCTGATCAGCCTTATTCCTGTCGATAGTCTCACTGGTGCGTCCTCTCCAGAAATTACCTCCGCCGATCACGATGCCGATTTCCAGTCCTTCCTCAGCAATTGTCCTGATCTGCTTTGCAACTTCAATAACAGTCGCCTCGTCAAATCCGGTCTTCTTCTCACCGGCAAGGGCTTCACCGCTTAATTTTAATAATACACGTTTCATAGTAACTGTCTCCTGAAATTAATTTTATCGCAGGTAACAGAGGATCGGAATACCTCCTCTGTTACATTCGTAGTTCTATTCTACCATATTCCGGCAACAATTTCATTACCATTTTCATCAACTGTTGTAGAAACTGTGAAATTGCTGTAATAATGGAATCCTGTTTTACCTGTCTCAGGATCATCCTCATAGCTGCTGCCCTGTGGAGAACCGCATGCGCCTTCCAGTGCATCCAGAGGCTGACCGATATACTGTTCTGCTGTGGAAATCATATCGCCGCCATTTCCCGGATCATCGTTACTGCCCGGATCATCATTAGTACCCGGATTGCCTGAGTTTCCCCCATTGCCCGGATCATCTGAACTATCCCCGGTTCCATTGCCACTGTTATTATTCTGATCAGAACTGTTGTTACTATCTGTGGAATCAGAATTATCTGCAGACTTCTTATCACTGTCGTCTGTGGAATCTGATTCTGACTCACTGTCATCTGTAATGCCAAGACGTTCCTTTACCGCATCAAGCGTGGATACTTCTTTTGTTGATGTACCTGTCAGATATTTTGCATATGGGATCGCATCATCATCTGTGCCATCCATACATAACGTAATCTGCGAAATTGTTCCAAGCGGAATATCGCGGAAAAAGCATTCATTCTTGTCCTCATCAGCATATGCAATACGGATATCATAGGAAGCTGTACTCTTGTTGGATGTTGTCTGTGTATCTGATGTCTGTGTATTTGCAGTCTGCATATAATACAGTGCCTTGTCCTTATCTGTCAGAGTAAACATTCCATTGATGAGATCATCTCCCCATCCTCCATCCTCGTCTGCATCATAATCCTCACTATCTTCATCCACATGAGTCCGGATATAGAGTGACTGGATGTCATCCCCTGTATTATTTACAAACACAATCTTAGATGCTGTGGAAGTTTTCTCCCCCATTACATTCTTTATGTCTTCATCTGCTGTCTGCTGCATATCCACCATATCGACTGCCTTGGTTACCTCAGGAGTCGGGGTAGCTGTTACCTCTACAGGTGCTGTCTCTGTTGTCTTTTTCTTACCACATCCGGCAGCTGCCACTGTCATTACCAGAAGACCTGCCAGTATTAAATAACGTTTCTTCATAATATATTCCCTCCTGCTATATGGAATATCTTTTTCTTTTTAACAATGTCATTTTTTCAATTTCCTATTATTGCAGAGTATCGAAAACTTGTCAACTAAGCCTCTGCCGATTTCATACAATTTTAAGACTTTCAGATTTTTAAAGTCTCTGCCTGCAGACGCATTCTTATAAAAAAATCACATTTTTTCCTACTTCATATTATGATGTCAGGATCAAAAGGTATCTGACCCTGATATCATATTATTGCACAAAAGGAAACACGCACTGTAATCAGCGGATACTCCAACAGAAAGGACTGCCATGTTACTCTGGCAGTCCTTTCTCATCCCGTTGTGGTCATATTTAATATATTTCTATTCTGCAAGCTTCATCAGAAGTTCCACACATTCTTCCTCTGATAAAACCGAAGTATTCAGGCAGATATCATAGTTTTCCATTTTCCCCCATTCATGTCCTGTATAAAAGTTATAATAATCTCTTCTCTGACGATCTTTATATGCAATTCTGTCAAGTGCCTCTCTCTGAGAAATATGCTTATTTTTCTTGATCCGTTTAATACGGTCTTCCATATCAGATGCATAAATATACACACGAAGCAGCTGATTATCATCTTTCAGGATCTGGTCTGCACATCTTCCCACAAAAATACATGGACCTTCCTGTGCCAGGCGCTTCACTGTCTCTTTTTGCGCATGAAACATCTTCTCCGGAATTGTCAGGCGTTTTTTATCCTGCGATTCTTCCGACATCATTACTCCGATTGCATAGAGAAGACTGGTCTTGCCTTTAAATTCATTGATGATTTCCTGGCTGATTCCATGCCTCTCTGCTTCCTTCAGCAAAAGCTTACTGTCGTAACAGGGAACTCCCATTTTTTCTGAAAGCAAAGCTGCAATGTGTCTTCCACCGCTTCCATACTGTCTGCTGATCGTGATTGTTTTCATAGGGCACCACTCCTTTCAGCTCATCTGCCTGAAAAATGAATTGTTATTTTTTTATCTATATGATAGATTATACGAATTTTCGAATATTTTTGCAATATCCATTAGTTTTTTCATAACATTTCACAATTTTGAGCCAAAGGATTTGGTAATATTATCAATATAGATTCTTAACCTTAAAGTCACGCTCTGCTTCTCTTCTCTGGTCTTTCTTTGCGATATCCTGTCTCTTATCGTAGAGTTTCTTGCCTCGGGCCATACCGATTTCTACCTTTACTAGGCTATCTTTGAAGTAAACTTTCAGAGGTACTAAAGTTAACCCTTTTTCTTTGAGCTTTGCTTCAATCTTATTGATCTCATATCTGTGAAGCAGAAGCTTACGGATTCTCAGCGGGTCTTTGTTGAAAATATTTCCTTTTTCATAAGGGCTGATATGCATTCCGTAGATGTAAACCTCTCCGTTTTCCACACGTATAAAGGATTCCTTAATACTACACTTACCCATGCGCAGAGATTTTACCTCTGTTCCTGCAAGGGCAATGCCGGCTTCATAAGTATCTTCTATAAAATAGTCGTGAAATGCCTTTTTATTATTGGCAATCAGCTTCATTCCTTTTTTCTTTGCCATAATATCCTCCAAGCCATTTTTATTTAATTCTCTTCTTCATCATCCCGGATATCAGAAACCAGCTCAAAATCTACAGTCTTGAGCATCTTATCTGCATCTGCCACACGGACACGAACCTTATCTCCCAGCTTGTACACTTTCTTTGTCATCTCACCGCAAAGTTCATAGCTCTCCTGATCAAAAACATAATAGTCATCACGCAGTGTGTTGACATGAACCAGTCCCTCTACAGTATTCGGAAGTTCCACATAAAGTCCCCAGCCGGTAACACCTGAGATAATTCCCTCGAACTCTTCTCCCAGATGGTAGGACATGTATTCTGCTTTCTTCAGCTTGTCTGATTCACGCTCTGCCTCATCTGCGCGGCGTTCGCATACACTGGACTGCCTCGCAACTTCATCAAGGATTTCAGCATAGTGTTCGGTTCTGCCTTCACGCATCAGTCTGCCTCGTAAGTTATCCTTAATGATCCTGTGGATCTGCAGATCAGGATATCTTCTGATCGGAGATGTGAAATGGCAGTAATATTTTGCTGCCAGTCCAAAGTGACCGCTGCATTCTGTTGTATATTTCGCCTGTTTCATGGAACGCAGCACCAGACGGCTGATCATTGCTTCATTCGGAAGCCCTTCGATACTTTCGATGATCTGCTGGATTTCTTTTGGCGTGATTTCTTCTTTTGCTTTCTGAATCTTCACACCCTGATTGTGAAGTAATGTCAGAAGACTCTCCACTTTCTCCGGATCCGGGTTATCATGGGTTCTGTATACAAACGGAATCTCTTCTGTGCAGTATTCCTGTGCCACAGTCTCATTTGCCATCAGCATAAAATCTTCAATGATTTTTGTTGCCACATTTGCTTCATATGGCTTAACATCGATTGCTTTTCCTGCTGCATTGAGAATAATCTTGCTCTCCGGGAAATCAAAGTCAATGGAACCTCTGTGATGGCGGCTGTTTCGTAAGATTCCGGACAGTTCTTTCATCATAAAGAACATCGGGATAAGTGCATCATACCGTTTCTTTGCTTCTTCGTCTGTGTCCTCAAGAATGTTCTTTACATCAGTATAGCACATTCTCTCATCTACGTTAATCACTGTTTCCGCGATCTGATGGGAAACTACCTTACCCTTTTCGTTAATGTCCATCAGGCAGCTCAACGCCAGTCTGTCCTCTCCCTGATTCAGAGAACAGATTCCATTGGAAAGACGTTCCGGCAGCATTGGCACAACGCGGTCTGCCAGATAAACACTGGTTCCACGTTTCAGTGCTTCCCTGTCCAGAGCACTGTTATACTGTACATAATTGCTTACATCTGCGATATGGACTCCCAGATGGTAAATGTCCCCCTCTTTTGTCAGGGAAATCGCATCATCCAGGTCTTTGGCATCTTCGCCGTCAATAGTAACTGTCTGCAGATGTCTCAGATCCAGTCTTCCATCTCTGTCTGCATCCAGCACATGATCCGGAACACGCTGAGCCTGCTTCATTACTTTCTCAGGAAATTCACTTGGGATTCCGAAGCTCTTGACGATTGCCAGGATATCTGTACCCGGTGTTCGGATATTCCCCAGATTCTCCTTAATTTTTCCTTCAGGATTCTTATTTCCGGAGCCGTAATCTGTGATCACCGCGATTACTTTATCACCATTTTTAATTCCTGCTGCTTCTTTTCTCGGAATGAAGATATCTTTGGAAAATTTCGGATTATCACTGATCACAAAACCGAAATCCCGATTTAACTGGTAAGTTCCTACAATTTCAGGCATACCACGTTCCAGAACCTTCACAACTACACCTTCCTGGCGTTTTCCCTCTTTTTTGTCATCTCTGATGATGATCCTTACTTTATCCTGATGCATGGCTGTTCCTGTATCACTTTCAGGAATAAAGATATCCTCATCCTGTCCTTCAATTTCTACGAAGCCGAAACCTTTGGGATGTCCGATGAATGTTCCCTCAGCCTGGATTCCCTCCGGCTGCTCTTTTTTATTTTTATCTTTTTTATTTTTATCTTTCTTCTTTCTGCCATACTCTGATCCGTATTCTTCTCTTCGGTCATCGTAATAACGGTCATCTTTTTTCTTTTTCCATTTTCCTTTGACCTTTTCATATCTGCCCTTGCGGTCTACAGATACCTTTCCTTCCTCGCAAAGTTCGTCCAGAACATCATACAGCTCTCTTTTCTCTTCTTTTGAAAGTCTCAGAAGAGAAGAAATCTCGCGGAGTCTCATTGGCTGATAAATAGGATCTCCCATCAGTTCCAGGATAAACTTTTTTCTTCTGTCCATATCTTTTTTACTCATATTACTCCTCACAGCCTCCGCAGAGGACTTTTATCTGATTCAGCTCTTTATGACACAAAAAACACTCTTGCACATAACAAGAGTGTTTCAAATTTCTTTTCTGATTAACCAAGCATATTTAATGCTACAGAAATTACAAAAAATAAAATTCCCATAATAGTGGTTGCCTTAACAAGTCCGCCCTCCATGGAACGACCTTTGTTCTTACCCCAGTATGTTTCTGCTGCTCCGGCGATAGCACCAAGTCCCTGCTGCTTACCTTCCTGCATAAGAACTACTACTGTAAGAGCGATGCAATCTATTATGAAAATGACACTCAGAATGATCTTAATAATCTGCACTTCGTTACACCTCCTAATCAACTGAGTTTCATTGTAACATAGCCGGATGGGGATTTCAACCACAATTCAGAGTTTTTGTCAGGTTTCTTAACAATTTTTTTCATTTTCTTTAAAAGGATTTTCATACACTGCCAGTTCTCCCAAGGCCTCATGGATACGAAGAAGCTGGTTATATTTGGCATTTCGGTCCGAACGGCAGGGTGCACCTGTCTTAATCTGGCCGGCACCTGTGGCAACTGCCAGATCTGCGATAAATGAATCTTCCGATTCTCCTGATCTGTGAGAAATTACTGCCCTGTATCCCGCTTTCTGTGCCATTTCCACTGCATCCAATGCTTCTGAAAGTGTTCCTATCTGGTTTAATTTTATCAGAATGGCATTTGCCGCTCCCAGTTTGATACCACATGCAAGACGTTTGATATTCGTGACAAACAGATCATCACCTACGAGCTGTATTTTATCTCCCAGTCTTTTTGTCATCTGTTTCCAGCCTTCCCAGTCATCTTCCTCAAGTCCATCTTCAATGGAAACAATCGGGAACTTCTCTGCAAGTTTTTCATAATATTCTATCATCTCGCCGGAATCCCTGAGAACTTCTTCCCCTTTCATTTTTCCTTCTCCGGGGAAAACATAAACGCCTCTTTCTTCATCGTACAGTTCACTTGCCGCAGCATCAATTGCAATGCTGATATCCTTTCCGGGTTCATACCCTGCCTTTTTTACTGCTTCCAGAATCACTTCCAGGACGCTTTCTGAATCGGAAAGATCCGGTGCGAAACCTCCCTCATCCCCGACTGCTGTTGACAGACCTTTTTGTTTCAGGATAATTCTGAGAAACTGGTATACTTCCGCACACATTCGGATCGCCTGCTCCATATTTTCCGCTCCCGTCGGCATGATCATGAATTCCTGTAAATCCACCGTATTGTCAGCGTGACGTCCCCCATTTAAGATATTCATCATCGGTACAGGCATCTGTCTGGTATGGCAGCCGCCAAGATACTGATATAAAGGAACGCGAAGAGCTGCTGCTGCCGCCCTTGCTACTGCCAGGGATACTCCCAGTGCCGCATTTGCCCCTACATTACTTTTATTGTCTGTGCCATCTGTTTCTATGATTTTTTTATCAATATAGGACTGATCCAGAGCATTTTCTCCAAGAATTGCTTCTGCCAGCTTTGTATTTACATTCTCCACTGCTTTGCGGACACCAAGTCCGGTGTAGCAGCCTTTTTCTCCGTCACGAAGCTCCACTGCCTCGAACTTTCCGGTGGAAGCTCCCGAAGGGACGATTGCCCTTCCCGTATATCCATTTATCCCGATCACACCTTCTCCTACTGTTACTTCTACTTCCACTGTAGGATTTCCTCTGGAATCAAGTACCTGTCTTGCATGAACCCTTCTTACAGGCAGATAACGTAACATATTAGAACCTCCTGATCATTTTAATAAACCGGTAACTGTTCCATATTTTCACAGTTACAGTTAAACCTCAAGTACAGCGTTTCGTAAATAACTATACCAATCGCGTAGGATGCGGATTCGAGTGTGCTGGTATAAAAACGCAGGCGTAGCGGGCTACGCTGAGGCTTTTAGACCTGTGCAATCGGATTCGCAGACAAGTGAGTGGTATAGTTATTTCGAAAACGATGTACTAGTCAAAATACGTCACTGAGAACGGCGTGAACAGTAACGTATTTTGACTTGTATATCTTTACAACCATATTTTTACCCAATATGCTTCCGGCTATGCATTGTCTATATCCATTATTATTTTCAGAATATTTTATCAATACAAATAATTTTGATATTATCTTTTAAATATTTTTGCAAATTTTCTATTTTTATTCTTGACATTTCATTCTTTATCTGTTATATTAAGTTCATAAAACAAAAGGGATTACGAAAAACAAAAAAGTAAAGGAGTGAGACCACCGAAAACATAATCTTTTCTTCATAATTTAAGAAAGCGAGGTACAGACCACCAGAATAGCAAAGTTTCAAATTCATGACTTATAAGAAAGGCAGGTACGGACCACCAAGAACTTAAGCTTTTAAATCCAACTAAGTTTTATAAGTAGTTCCTATCAAACAAGGAAGGTACAGTCCAATGGAAACCTAACGATTTATCTTATTTTGAACGTAACAGTTAAACATTCTAAAGAAGGTACGGTCCAATGGAAATTTAATGATTTACCTTATTTTTAAAGTGACATTCAATCAAAATAAGGAAGGTACAGTCCAATGAAACGTTAACGATTTACCCTATGAAACTATAAAAGGAAGGTACAGACCAATGGGACAGTAAGTTGAACCGTTAATTTCATAATTCAAATTCATACAATTTCATAATTTATTTTACAGAAAGTGAGGTATCATCCCTTGGATACAGAATCTTAACAGGAGCCACGATGAAATATAAATCTGTGGCTCTTTTATTTGTCATTCAGCTTCTATAGCTCCCCTCTTTCTCATATATTAAACTAATATCATTCCGTTCTGAGGTTAATACTCTCTATGCATCTCAAATACATATCTTCCACTCGGATTTTCTCTTCCAGATTTACCAAGATTTTTCTTCTTTTCTGTGCTTGTGCATTTATAGGTTCCTCTATAGGAAAAATCGTATCGCACAACACTGCCAGACAGACTGCTGCTTCTGCCCAAAGTTCCAACTGGGGACTCAGTTTTCAGGAAGAAGGCAAACGTCCTGTTGGAAATGCAACGATAGAAGAACTGGCTCAGTACAATGCCTTTTTTGCTGAAGATACCGAAGAAAAGAAAATCTATCTCACCTTTGACGCAGGCTTTGAAAATGGAAATACTCCTGCTATTTTGGATGCACTGAAAAAACATCAGGCACCTGCTACATTTTTTGTGGTTGGAAATTTCATTTCGGAAAACAAAGATCTGATCAAACGAATGGAAACGGAAGGGCATATTGTCGGCAATCATACTATGACTCACCCGGATATGTCAAAAATTTCCACAAAAGAATCTTTTCAGAAAGAATTATCCGATGTAGAAAAAATTTACAGGGAAATTACAGGAAAAGAAATGACAAAATTTTACCGCCCCCCACAGGGCATCTACAGTACACAGAATCTGTCTATGGCCAGAGAACTGGGATATCATACATTTTTCTGGAGCCTTGCCTATGTAGACTGGTACCAGGATAACCAGCCGGATCCGCAGGAAGCTATTGCAAAACTGACGAAACGGATTCATCCGGGAGCTATTGTACTGCTGCACAGCACCTCTTCCACTAATGCACAGATTCTGGATGAACTGTTGGATAAATGGGAAGAGATGGGATATTCCTTTCATTCTCTGAATGAATTATGATCATTTAACATTTTCCGATACTGTTCACACACCACTATCCCGCGAGGTGTTTTGGCATGAATATGCCAAA
>OGZX01002490.1_pt1 | contig 14644 bp, 9 predicted proteins | sample 1576881 | NCBI WGS metagenome assembly OGZX01 (sample SAMEA3541542, study PRJEB24748) | human gut metagenome | biome: human gut; feature: human-associated habitat; material: faeces | place: China | collected 2012
CCCCAGATATGTCCGTGCTGACTGATAACCGTACCGAGGTGCGGATCGGGGCTTCGGCCCCGGTGGAGGTCTTCGTCGGCGAGGCTTCGGGCGTACCCCCGACCAACCCCGGAGTGAAAACCGTGAGCGGAAGCGAGAAGCGGCCCGTGCAGCCGGCCTATCCGGTGATCGTCCGTGTGACGGGCCGGGACATGACGATCGACGCACAATGGAAGATCAATCAGTAATCATCATAAACTACGACTCGACAAAATGAAAAAATGTTTATCCCTGCTGGCGCTCATCGGTTTGCTGGCATTGCCGGGCGGGAACGTCGCGGCCGCGAAGAAAAAGACGACCGGGCTGAAACCTTACAGTTGGGCCTCCGAGGTCGAGCTGCTCAAACGGGTGGATCAGTTGCCCCTCTACCGTGACGGCATGGTAGAACAGGTTTCCAGCTACGACCCTACGGGCGGTAACGAGGACGGTTTTGCCGGAAAGTACTCCTACATCCGCAAGGAGGGCGACAAGCTGGTGTTGGCGGAACTGGAGGGCCCCGGCGTTATCCAGCGCATCTGGACCCCGACGCCTACCGACGACATGCTGGAATTTTACTTCGACGGCGAGTCGACGCCCCGCCTTCGCCTGCGCTTTTCGGATCTCTTCTCCGGAAAGGTCTACCCCTTCGTGAAACCCGTGTGTGCCAATGAAATAGGCGGTTATTACTGCTACGTGCCGATTCCCTATGCCAAGTCGTGCAAGATCGTCTTCTGCGGCAAAAAGATCATGTTCCACCAGTTCCAGTACCGCAGCCTGCCGGGTTACGACGTAAAGACCTGGACCGGGGAGTTCTCTTCCGAGGAGCGCGACATGCTCGCTTCGGTGTGCAACGTGTGGTCGGAGATTTCGCCCGCATGCACCGATTATGCCGTCGGGAAGTCCGAAGGGGTGCGCCTCGTGGAGAAACAGTTCACGCTGCTGCCCGGCGATGAAACCGTTTTCTTCGAACAGCAGACGGGCGGCCGCATCGCGGGATTCGAGATCGATGGCGGAGCCTCGTTCGAAGGATTTGACCGCGACGTGCTGCTTTGCGCCCGCTGGGACGACGACACACGCCCGGCGATCCACGCGCCCCTGGCCGATTTTTTCGGTTACGCTTACGGAAAAAAGGCCATGCGCAGCATGCTGATCGGCTGCCGCGGCGATGTCAACTACTGCTACCTGCCCGCGCCGTTCGACACCCGCTCTGAGTTGAAACTCCGCTATATCGTTCGCGAAGGTGTCCGCCAGAACCCGATCCAGGTGACCACCCGGGTGTGGGTCAACGACCGGGCGCGCGACATCCGCGCCGAAGGCCGTCTTTACACCGCCTGGCGCCGGGAGATCAACCCCGCCAAGGGCGAATACTACAAATTCCTTTCGAAGGAGGGCCGCGGCCACTACGTGGGTACGGTGCATCAGGCGCAGGGCTTCCTGGCCGAGATGACCGGCTTTTTCGAGGGCGACGACTCGACCTATATGGACGGTAAGATGCGCCTGCACGGTACGGGTTCGGAGGACTACTACAACGGCGGCTGGTATGCCATGCTCGACCGTTGGGACCGCGGCGTGAGCCTGCCGCTGCACGGTTCACTCGACTATTCGCTGCCGATGGCGCGCACGGGCGGCTACCGTTTCTACATGAACGACAAACTCTCGTTCGACCGCGAGTTCTACATGGGCATCGAGCACGGCCCTTCGGGCAACGAATACCCGGTGGATTACACCTCGGTGGCTTTCTTCTACGGTGAAACGCCCTCCACGGAGTGCATGGAACCCACGCAGAGCCTGCGGACGGTCTATATTCCCGACAGACACACGTTCTATCCGCAGGCCATGCGCCTGTCGCTGGGCAACAACGCCCAGGTGCGTTTCGGCGATTTTCCGCGCGGCATGACCGTCTCTTCGCGCGGCACGGGGCTGGTGCGCGTGCTGCTCGAAGATGTCCCCGAAGGGCGTTACAGGGTCTATTTCGACTATTACGAGAAAACCAACGGCGCGGAATTTTCCGTCTGGCAGCGGCAGGGAATGCTCTCCGGCTGGCGCAGTTCGAAAGGCGAGGCCGAGAAACTCGTGCCGCGTTTCTACGCCGGCGACATCGTGCTGACCCCGCAGACCAACTCGGTTTCGTTCCAGATCCGCGGAAACGGTTATAAATCGGAGTTCGAGTTCGCGAATATTTACCTTGAAAAGATTCCCGAATAGTCATGAAAAAGATACTGATTCTCTGCGGCGTTTTGTGCGTTTTTGCACAGGGCCTCCATGCGCAGAAGGAATACAAGGCGTACATGATCTCCAACGCGCATTTCGATTCGCAGTGGAACTGGGATGTGCAGACCTCGATCGACGTGTATATCCGCAATACGATGGTCCAGAATTTCTGGCTGCTGGAACGCTATCCCGACTATGTTTTCAACTTCGAGGGAGGCGTTAAGTACAGTTGGATGAAGGAGTATTATCCCGAAATGTACGGGCAGGTAAAGGAGTGGATTCGCCGTGGCCGTTGGAACGTCTGCGGCAGTACGTGGGACGCTACCGACCCCAATATTCCCTCTCCGGAGTCGTTTTTCCGCAACATCCTCCTGGGCCAGCAGTTCTACCGCGAGGAGTTCGGCGTGCGGTCGAACGACATTTTCCTGCCCGACTGCTTTGGTTTCGGTTATACGCTTCCGACGATCGCCGCCCATGCGGGACTGATCGGATTCTCGACCCAGAAACTCCAGTGGCGCAAACATCCCTTTTACGGGGAGGCGAAAGTGCCCTTTTCGATCGGGCTCTGGCAGGGCATCGACGGCTCGCGCCTGATGGCGGCCCTGAATGCCAACGATTACAATACGCGCTGGGACGGCCGCGACATGAGCCGCGACGAGGGCATCATCGCGCTGGCGAAAGGTGGGGTGAACAACACGGCCTACCGCTATTACGGGGTGGGCGACCGCGGCGGTTCGCCGACGATCCCGACGCTGGTTTCCCTGGAGAAGGGGGTTCACGGCGACGGTCCGCTGGAGGTCGTCAGCGCCCGTGCCGGGCAGATGTACGAAGATTATTACCCCTTCGACAAGCATCCCGAGCTGCCCGTCTACGACGGCGAACTGCTCATGGATGTCCATGCGACGGGCTGCTATACGTCACAGGCGGCGATGAAACGCTTCACCCGCCGCAACGAACAGTTGGCCGACGCCGCCGAACGCGCCTCGGTCATGGCCCACTGGCTGGGGGCTGCCGCCTATCCGGCCGAAGAACTGCGCACCGAGTGGCGTAGGTTCATCTGGCATCAGTTCCACGACGACCTGACGGGGACGAGTATTCCCCGCGCCTATACTTTTTCGTGGAACGACGAACTGATCGCCCAGGATAAATTCGCCAACCTTGCGGCTTCGGCCTCGGGCGGTGTTTCCCGTGCGTTGGATACGCGGGTGAAGGGGATTCCCGTGGTGGTCTACAACCCCGTGGCCGAAATCCGCCGGGAAGTTGTCGAGGCGGAGGTCGCCGCGGCTACGCAGCCGCGCGCCGTATCGGTCTGGTCGCCGCGCGGCGAGCGGGTTCCGGCCCAGTTGCTCGGTTACAGGGACGGCAAGGCGCGCATTGCCTTTGCCGCCGAAGTAGGGGCGGTCGGTTACGCCGTTTATGACCTGCGCATGCAGGGTGCGGCGGTACGGTCGTCGCTGAAAGCGACGCCGAACAGCCTCGAAAACCGGATTTATAAACTGACGCTCGACGCCAACGGCGATATTGCTTCCGTACTCGACAAGCGTTCGGGCCGTGAACTGGTGCAGGACGGAAAGGCTTTCCGGCTGGCGATGTTCACCGAGAACAAGTCGACCGACTGGCCTGCCTGGGAAATCTGGAAGGAGACGATCGACCGTGCGCCCGAAGCCGTTGCCGACGATGTGGTGATCTCTGTCGCGGAACAGGGGCCCTTGCGGGCGACGCTGAAGGTGAGCCGCCGTCACGGGAAGAGTACGTTCGTGCAGTATATCAGCCTGACCGAAGGTGCTGCCGACGACCGGATCGACATTCGTAACGAAGTGGACTGGCAGAGCGAGAACGCACTGCTCAAAGCCGAGTTCCCGATGTCGGTTTCGAATCCCGAAGCGGCCTACGACCTCGGCCTGGGCTATATCCGCCGCGGCAACAATACCCCGACGGCCTACGAAGTTTACGCCCAGCAGTGGGCGGACCTGACGGACCGGGACGGTGCATACGGCGTGGCGGTGATGAACGACTGCAAGTATGGCTGGGACAAACCCGACGACCATACGCTGCGCCTCACGCTGCTCCATACGCCTACGCCCGGACGCCATTATAAATACCAGTCCCGGCAGGATATCGGCCGTCATGTTTTCACCTATTCGATCGTCGGTCACACGGGCGATCCGGTCGCCGGACGCATCGCTTCGAAAGCCGAGTCGCTCAACCAGCCGCTGGCCGCTTATGCGGCTCCCAAACATGCAGGCGGTCTGGGGAGGGAGTTTTCGTTCCTGTCGGTTTCGACCCCGCAGTTGGCCGTGAAGGCCCTCAAACAGGCCGAGGACGGCAGCGGATATGTCCTGCGCCTGAATGAGATGAGCGGCAAACCGCTGGAACAGGGCGAAATCCGTTTCGCAGCGCCGATCGAAGCCGCCTATGTGCTCAACGGGGTCGAGGAACGCCGGACGGAAGCCCGGTTCGAAGGAAATCGCCTGATCGTGTCGAGCGGACGTTTCGCGCCTTCGACTTACCTGGTGAAGTTACGCACAAGCGACATCCGGCTGAATGCGCCTTCGTCGCTGTCGGTCGATTTGCCCTGCAACGACTACGCTTTTACGGTGGATGCGTTCAACCGGCAGGGAAATCTCGACGGGAAAGGAAATTCGTATGCCGCCGAACTTGTTCCCGAAGAGATTGTTTCCGAGGGGGTTGTATTCAGGGTGTCGAACGACGTGGAGCGGAAGAATGTCGTGAAGTGCGACGGGCAGCGTATTGTGTTGCCGCAGGGGAACTATGGGCGCGTTTACCTGCTTGCGGCTTCGCTCGACGGGGATCGTGATGCCGAGTTCGCCGTCGACGGCAAATCGTTCCGTTGTCCGGTTCCCTGTTACTCGGGCTTTTTCGGCCAGTGGGGGCACGACGGCGGGGACGGTTTCGTGAAAAACGGCGACCTGGCCTATGTCGGGACCCATCGCCACAGTGCAGACCACGGAAACGAATCTTACGTATTTACGTATATGTATAAAATCGGTTTGCCGGTTGAGGCCGGGGCGAAAGAACTGACGCTGCCTAAGGACCGCAATGTCGTTGTCTTTGCCGTTACCATGTCAGACAATCAGAACGATAACCTACCGCCATTGAATGAAATAAGGGCCTTGCCCTAAAGCATCTCCGAGAGACCGGTTTCGTCAGAAACCGGTCTCTTTTTTTCTGTTCCGGACGGGAAAATTTACGCTATTCCGACATTATTGATATTTCTTGTTTCATTTAAAATATTATGATGTATATTTGATTTTAGATCAGCACAGCACAGCATAGTGAAGCAATACCAGATAACTCATTAGCCATTTATTCGAACATTCAAAAGAGGATGATTATGTAAAAAAGGCATGCCTTGACATGCAGCCGAAATCACAATGCCCAATCTTTATCCGAACAAAAACCAACTTAAATCAAATGAATGCTTATGAAAACTATTACTACTAAAATCTGTTTGTGGGGGATGTTCCTGCTGGCAGCGGTCTGGGTGCAGGCCGTCCAGGGACAGACTGCAGCTCCGCAGACCGGAAGGAGTGTATCCGGTACGGTTGTCGACGAAAAGGGCAATCCCGTAATCGGAGCTTCCGTGATTGTAAAAGGTACGCAGCGGGGCGCTGTAACCGATTCCGACGGCCGGTATATGATCGGCGGGGTGGGTAGCGGCGATGCGTTGCAGTTCTCCTACCTGGGCTACTATTCCGTCACGGAAAAGGTCGGAACCCGCACCACCGTCGATGCGGTCCTTTCCGAGATGTCCAACCTGCTCAACGACGTTGTGGTCGTGGGCTACGGCGCGCAGAAGCGTGCGTCGATCACGGGAGCCGTCGCATCGGTCGGCGACAGCGACCTCGACCGTGTGCACAGCGCGACGACCAGCGCCATGCTTTCGGGTAAACTGCCGGGCCTCTCGTTCCGGCAGGCCGGGCGCCGGGGCCACGATCCAGGTCCGTAACTTTGGCGCCGACCCGCTCTTCGTCATCGACGGAGTCCCGCAGGACAAGGGCGGATTCGACCAGTTGGCTCCCACCGACATCGAATCCATTTCAGTGCTGAAAGACGCTTCGGCTGCCATCTACGGCCTGCGTGCCGGTAATGGCGTTGTGCTGGTGACCACCAAACGGGGACAGGAGAACACTCCGGCGCGCATCAATGTCAACATGTACTACGGCTGGCAGAACTGGACGCGTTTTCCGCGCGGTACGAATGCCTACGAATGGATGCTGGCGCAGACCGAAGGTCTCGTGAACCAGGGCCAGAATCCGACCCTCACGCCCGAGGAGCTGGAAAAGTGGCGCGTGGGCAAGGAAAAAGGCTATCAGAGTTTCGACTGGTACGACTACATCGTACAGCGCAATGCTCCCCAGGCGTCGATTAATGCCAATATTTCCGGCGGCGGCAAGGAGACCAAATACTATGTTTCGGTGTCGCACATGAGCCAGGACGCTGCCTTCCGCGACTATAACTACCGGCGTTCGAACGTCCAGAGCAACTTCGAAACCAACATCGGCAAGCGGATGCGCGCCGGCGTCAACCTGAGCGGCCGCATCGATTCGAAACGCAATCCCGCAGTTTCGGGCGCCGATGCCGACGACTACTGGCAGCCCCGTAACGCCCTGCTGAACCTGCTGCCCACGGAGCGTCCCTATGCCAATGACAATCCGATGTATATCAGCGCAACGCAGGTTCCCGAAGCGAACTGGGCCGGTATCAACTACCAGAATTCTGGATACTACAAATACGACCTGCGCGTGATGCAGGCCAACATGTTCGCCGAGTACAAATCCTACTATGTGCCGGGGCTGACCGGACGCGTGACCTACTCGTACCAGATGGCCGACAACGTGATCGACAATTTCGAGTATGCCTACGACGCCTATACCTACAACAGCGATAAGGATACCTACGACAAGAAAGCCGTCAATGCGACTGCAAACCGCGAGCAGACCCACAAGAAGGTCTTCAACACGATGTTGCAGTTCATGATCAACTACAACCGTACGTTCGCCGAGAAGCACAACGTGAGCGCCGTGCTGGCCAATGAGCGTACGACCTACCGTACGACCGACGAACTGGTGAAGGCGTCGCCCAACAACAATGTCATTCCGATCATCATGCTCGGCGACATCAAGGGCTATACGGCTTCCGATAAACCGCAGGCCCGTGTGGGTTACGTCGCCCGTGTGAACTACAATTTCGACAATCGTTACTATATCGAGTTTTCGGGCCGTTACGACGCTTCCTGGAAATTCATATCGACCAAGCGCTGGAGTTTCTTCCCTTCGGTTTCGGGAGCGTGGCGCATTACGCAGGAACCTTTCTTCAAGAACAACGTCAAGTCGGACGTGCTGAGCGATTTGAAGATCCGGGCTTCCTACGGAGTCGTCGGCGATGACGCCGTAGGCGGCGACTACGACTACGTGGCAGGATACAACAACAACACTTCGGTCAGCATCCTCGACGGCGAAGCGGTCGTAGGCATTCGTCCCCGCGGCGAGCCGATGAAGAACCACTTTACCAACGTCGGACTCGACTTCGGGTTCTTCGGCGGAAAACTCTACGGCAGTTTCGACTATTTCTACCGCAAGCGTACGGGATTGCTGGCCACACGTAACGACCTGGTTCTCCCGAGCGAGGTAGGCTATTCGCTGGCGAACGAGAACCTGAATGCCGATGCGCACTACGGTTTCGAAATCGCGCTGAACTACCGCAACCGTTTCGGACAGCTCGGCTTCCAGGTCGGCGCCAATATTTCCTACGCCCGCCGCAAGATGGTTTCGGTCTACAACGAGCGTTTCGCCAATTCGCTCCACCGCTACCGCAACGGGCAGGAAGGCCGCTACACCTATGTGAATTGGGGTTACAACACGATCGGTGTGTTCCAGAACCAGGACCAGATCAACAACTGGCCGGTCAACATCGACGGCAAGGGTAACACCACGCTGCTGCCCGGCGACTTCATCGTCGAGGATGTCAACGGCGATGGCCGCATCGACTCGCAGGACGAACGTCCGATAGCCTACCAGGACAACTCGTCGGTCGCTCCGCAGCCGATCGTCAACGGCGGCCTCACCTTAGGCTTCGACTGGAAGGGTATCGACCTGTCTGCCGATTTCTCGCTGGCTGCGGGCTATGCCTTCACGCCCAACTGGGAGACCCGCTGGCCTTTCCAGAACGGCCGTACGCTGGTGCGCGAGACGCAGTTCAAAAACCGCTGGCGGCATGAGGACCCGTTCGATGCCAACAGCGCCTGGATTCCCGGCGACGTTCCCGCCCTGCGTTTCACGGCCCGCGAATACGTCTCTTGGAACCGCAACCTCGATTATTGGACCACCAACGTCGTGGCGTTCCGCCTCCGGTCGCTCGAAGTCGGTTACACGCTGCCCAAGAAATGGCTTGCCGCAGCCCGTATCCAGAAGGTGCGTTTCTACGTCAACACCTACAACCTCTTCTCCATCGACAATGTGAAGAAATACGGTGTCGACCCCGAAATTTCCGACCGTAACGGTATGCAGTATCCCCAGAACCGGGTGGTCAACATCGGTGCAAACCTGACGTTCTAACTTTAAAACCGAATACTGATGAAAAACTTCAATATATTCCTGTTGGCTGTTCTGCTGCTCTTCACGGGCTGCGATGGTGACGAACATTTCCTGACGAAGTCGCCGACCGATATTTTTGTGGATGAGGATGTCTGGAAAAACGAGGCGCTGATCATGGGCCTGGTTTCCGACCTCTATTCCCGCTATGCAGACTACCAGACCGTTGAAAAATGGTATTCGTTCTGCGACCTGGACGAGGCCTACTGCTCCAATGCCGTAGACCGCAAACGCCATCAGAACGCTACGTGGGGCTATGGCGAGCAGGCTTCGTGGGATTATGGCTACGTGCGCCATATGAACCTTTTCCTGCAAAAATGTGCGCGGGCCGATGCTTCGGTCTTCGCCAAGAACAGCCGCGAGCGGCTGATGGCCGAGGTTCGTTTCCTGCGTGCGGCCTACTACTTCGCCATGGTCAAACGAATGGGCGGCGTGCCGCTGATCACCGAACCCCTGCAATACGATTACAGTGGCGATGTGACCTACCTCTACCGTCCGCGTAATCCGGAATACGAGATTTACGATTTCATACTCCGGGAGTGCGAGGAGATCAAGACCCTGCTGCCGAACGATCCTTCGGTCAAGTCGCGTGCCTCCAAAGCCGCTGCACTGGCGATGCGTTCGCGTGCGGCCCTTTATGCGGGTTCGATCGCCAAATACGGTGCGCTCCGTACGCCCGAGGTGACGCTTCCCGGCGGCGAGGTGGGTATTCCGGCCGAAAAAGCGGACTATTACTACGACATCGCCCTCAAGTCGGCGCAGGAGATCATGACCGACAACCTCTATGACCTCTACAAGAAAAATCCCTCCGACCTTGCGGACAACTTCGCTTCGATGTTCCTCGACAAGTCGGACGCCAATACCGAGGCCATTTTCGTGAAGGATTACCTTTCGCCCAACAAAATCCACAATTATACGGTTTACAGCCTGCCGCAGTCGATGAGCGAATACCCGCGTTACAACGGTTCGCTGTGCGCCACGCTCAACCTCGTGCAGATGTACGAACTGCTCGACGGCAATAAGATCGAGCCGCTGAAGATCGGTACGCTCTCCGATCCGGTGTTCTACGACAAACCGGGCGACGTGTTTGCAGGACGCGATGCGCGCCTCGCCGGTACGGTGATCCTTCCGGGCAGCTCGTTCCGGGGTACTCCCGTCGACATCTGGGCCGGCTATGTGACGCTCTCCGGCCAGCTCGTGAGCGGCAATGCTCCAGGCGCCGAAGGCACGCTGCCCGGTACGACCGAGAAAGTGCAGGTCGTCGGCAAGGACGGTCCGTGCGAGGCCGCCGAATTCAATACGCATACGGGTTTCTACGTGCGCAAGTACAACGACACCAAAGCCGGTTCGGGCGACGAGAAGACGGGCAGCGAGGTGTGGTTTATCCGCTATCGCTTCGGCGAGGTGCTGCTCAATGCCGCCGAAGCCGCGTTCGAACTCGACCAGAAGGGGCTGGCCGCACAATACCTCTCGCGTCTGCGCGAACGTGCGGGATTCACCACGAAGCTGGTCGACACGGATATCACTTTCGACCGGATCGTGCACGAGCGCAAGGTCGAACTGGCCTACGAAGGACACGAACTTTGGGATATGAAGCGCTGGCGCCTGGCCCACCTTGTGTGGAACGGCCAGAATATGAACGATACGCCGAGCAATCCCGCTGTCGCCGATGCCGTCAATACGCAGTGCTTGGGCCTCTGGCCGCTCAAAGTGCATGCTCCCGGGCAGCCTGTCAACGGCAAGTGGGTTTTCACGGTGCGTAAGCCCAGCCATGTAACGGCCGCGCACCAGTTCCGGATCGGCAATTATTACTCGGAGATCAACACCACGATCCTGAGCAATAATCCCCAGATCGTCAAACAGCCTAACCAGTAATGAAAAACATTTCCAGATTATGAAAAAGCTATTTTATTTGGCAATATGTGCACTGGCGCTGACCTTCGCCGCGTGCGAATACGATAACTACGACGAACCCGAATCGCGTTTTTCCGGCCGTATCCTCTATAACGGCGAACAGCTCGGCTTCGGCTACAACGAGGTTTATATCGAACTGTGGGAGCAGGGCGACTGGCAGTTGAAAGAGGCTATCCGTGTGAACGTCAATATCGACGGGACGTTCTCGCAGGTGCTTTTCGACGGCGACTACAAGATGGTCATTCCCAAATCGGCGCGTCCGTTCGTGATGGAGCAGGACACCGTTCTGGTGAAAATCCGGGGTAATAAGGAGATGGACATCGAGGTAACGCCTTACTACACGATCGAGAATGTGAAGTACAAGTACAACGCCGAGGCCGACAAACTGGAATGCACCTGTTCGATCCGGCAGGTCGTAACCGACCCCGCCGAAGCCAAAACGGTGAACATCATGCGCGAGTACGTCGGCAAGACGGCCTACCTGTACCAGGGTTCGCAGATCAACTGGCATACGCTCAATACGCAGAACAATCCCGGCGGAAGCCTCGATAACGTCATTTTCTCGGGGCCTGCGGTCAATAGTTCGAAACTTCCTGCCGCCCAGAACTATATTTTCGGACGGGTGGCCGTTCAGGTGAACGGAATATCCCCGATGCTGATGACGCATCCCAAGAAGATAACTTTCAGGTAGCCGGTCAGGCTGTAAGCCGGGGGAGGCGGATTGAATCCGTCTTCCCCGGCCTGCGTAAATCGTTATGAAGTGCATTTTGCTGTTTTTGGCCGTGTTGTCGTGCGGCCCGATGCCGGCCGCGGCCGGGAATCCGTTTCTCCGTGCGGAGGAGCAGGCTCCGTTTGTCGTGGCCCACGGCGGATGCAAACACCTGTTCCCCGAAAATACGATGGTCGCCTTTGACGGCGCCGTGGCGCTGGGGGTCGATATGCTCGAAATGGATGTCCGGCTGACGGCCGACAGTGTACTGGTGACGCACCATGACGATACGCTCCGGCGTACGAGCGACGGCGAAGGGCCGATCATCGGCTATACGCTCGAAGAACTGGGGCGTTTCAACTTCGGGGCGAAGTTTGCCGGGCTTGAAAAGAGCTATCCCTACCGCGACCGGAAAGTCCGTATCACGACCCTGGAAGAAGTGTTGTTGAAATACGGGGCCATGAAACGGATGTTTATCGAAATCAAGGGTGAGGGCGAAGAGGGGATGCGCTGTGCCGGGAAACTGGCGGAACTGCTCCGTCGGACCGAAATGGAGGATCGCGTGCTGGTTTCGGCCTTCGACGACCGGATTGTCCGGCATTTCAGGAAAGTTTCGCAGGGGCGCGTACAAACGGCCATGGGACGCCGGCATATCAGGCGTTTTGTGGTGTTGAGCAAAATGGGCCTCGGTTTTTTGTGGTGCGGGAAGCACCGGTCGATGCAGATTCCGCTCCGTTCGGGCAAGACCCGTCTCGACCGGCCCTCCATCGTGCGCACGGCACGCCGCAAGGGAATCTCGGTCTACTATTGGACCGTCAATAAAACCGAGGATATGCGACGCCTGGCAGCCTTGGGTGTCGACGGTGTGATCACCGACCGCCCCGACCGCCTTCCCGGAGAGTGGGTCAGAACATCCGCTGATTGAGCCGCCTGTATTTTTTCGGCGTCTGGTTGTAGAGCGACTTGAATGTTTTGTAGAAGTGCCCCAGGTTCGGGAAGCCGCAGTTGGAGCTGATCTCCTTGATCGGCATGTTGGTGATAATGAGTTGTGTGGCTGCGTAACGCATCTTGAGTTCGTTGATTAGTTCGGTCAGCGACTTGCCGAAGTGGAGCCGGACGGTCCGGTTGACGTAGTCGCCGTTCCTGCCGCAGAGCGCTACGAATCCTGCGCAGCCCCGGCAGAAGAGGTCGGAAGTCGTGTATTCCTGAATGGCGTGTACGAGCCAGACCGGGGTGTCGGCCGGCGTGGATAAGGTTTCGCAGAGGGTTATTTGCCGGAACACGGACAGCAGCAGGCTGTCGAGTTCGATGTTGCTTCGCGGATGGCCCATCGCCTCCTCCGCATGTGCCGAGAGCTGGTGCAGGATTTCGGCCGGGAGTTGTATCCGGTAGGGCATCGGTCCGGACGACCAGAAATAGTGGGTGCAGTCCGGGAAATAACGTTTGTGGAAATGGTGCAGCGTTTCGACGGGGAATGCAATGTTAATCAGGGTGATTCCCCCCCCCTTGGTCGGGGCTGCGTACGTATGGGCGTCCTGCGGCCGTATCATGATCAGGTCGCCCGGCCCGATGCGCTGGCGTTCGCCGTTAACCAGGTGATACCCCGCACCCTTCTCGATCCAGAGCAGTTCCGCATAGTCATGCGTGTGGAAGGAGAGGTCCTGTCGGGAGATGATGTTGACGCGGGCCATGTGAAATGTTTCGCCCGGGTGAAGGAAGCCGGATAGTTCGAAAACAGGAATGTCCATGGGGCTGTATGTTTTTACAATGTTACGGATAATTTGTGAAATAAGCAAGTGCTAAAAATCGGTTTAGAAGAATAAAAGCAATTATTTTCTGTGAATAAGTACGGTAAGACGAGATTAAAATGAAGAATGCGATAACAGGCATGATAACCCGTGTGCAGCGGATGTCGATCCACGACGGGCCGGGCATCCGCACGACATTGTTCCTGAAAGGGTGCAATTTCCGTTGCCGCTGGTGTCATAACCCCGAAACGTGGCGGCGGGAAACGCAGGTCGAACGGATCGGGGAACGCTGCGTCGCCTGCGGAGCCTGTACGCTCGTTTGCGGGTCCGGCGCCCTGCGGATGGAAAACGGGGCTGTACGCCTCGACCGGGAACGGTGCGATGCCTGTGGGCGGTGTGCCGATGTCTGCCCTGCGCAGGCGATGAACCTCGTGGGAAAAGCGGTTTCGGTGGACGATGTGATGCAGGAACTGCAACGCGATATTCCCTATTTCGAAGAGTCGGGCGGCGGCGTTACCGTTTCCGGCGGCGAACCGCTGCTGCAACCCTTGTTTGTCCGGGAACTGCTGCTGCACTGCCGGACTGAGGGGATTCCGACTGCTGTCGAGACGAACCTGTCCGTACCGTCCGGGCTGATCGCCGGGTTACTGCCGCTGGTCGATTTGTGGATGTGCGACCTGAAAGCGGCCGACGACGGGTTGCACCGCCGGTGGACCGGGGTATCGAATGCCCGGACCGTTGCCAACCTGCGGCTGCTCGGGGAGCGAAACGTTCCGCTGATCGTCCGCACGCCCGTTGTGCCCGGTGTGAACGATACGCCCGAAGCCATCGGGGCTATCTGCACCCTGCTGAAAGGCGTCGGGAGCCTGCTTTATTATGAATTGCTCGGGTTTCATACTCTCGGGGCCGATAAATTTACAGGCCTGGGCATGGAAAATCCGATGCCCGGTGCGGAACCTTTGCCGCCGGAGCGGCTGGAAAGTCTCCGGGCTGTCGCCGCCGGAACCGGAATAAATGTTAAATAAATCTGAATAAATGAATTACGACCAGAAACTAGCTAACCTGCGTGCCCGTAAATTGCAGCAGACGCGCGATAAGATCGAGCAGGAGGGTGTGCTCGATGAAGACGACTACGGGCGGATCGTACCCCCGAAAGGCCTTTGGACGATCCGGCCCAACCACCCGGACGGATCGTTCTATGGTTTTGATGCCTGGGCCGACAATTTCTGCAGCCTGATGGCCGTCCATCCGGTCTACGTCGATCCCGACGATGCCTTTGCCGGGCGGTGGATGTATTTCATGTCCAAGATGCGCCCCAACAAGTGGAATCCGGACTATCCCTACGACCACCTGAAGGCCGATATCGCCCGCTACGACATCATTTGCGGCATCGGCGACGACGCCCATTTCGCCCCCGATTACCGGCTGGG
>OGZX01002493.1_pt1 | contig 14637 bp, 5 predicted proteins | sample 1576881 | NCBI WGS metagenome assembly OGZX01 (sample SAMEA3541542, study PRJEB24748) | human gut metagenome | biome: human gut; feature: human-associated habitat; material: faeces | place: China | collected 2012
AGAATTTCAGCTTTCTTTGTTTTCTTATGAAGATGTCCCTTTTTAGGGTTTTCTTTCTATATCTGCAAATTTACTTCCTTCTCTTTTATTTACAGGAGGTCGCTTTTTCCCGGATCAGAAAAGTCAGAAACGGCTTCGGCAATCATTTTTGCAATGACAGCCGCTTCTTCTGCCGCTTTTTCCTTCTCTTTCTCCATCGTTTCCTCGACTGGCTTTGTCAGCATTTCTTCTGCCGCCGGACTATCTGCCTTCAGAACTTCGGCAAAGTCCTTAAATTTCTCTACTTGCTCCGGTGACAGAGATGCCTGCCGCAAATCCAATGTGCCTTTGGGTTCGCCGTTGACCGTACCCCGGAAGGTGCGTCCATCCAGTTTCGGGCTGCCTGTCATCACCAGTTCCAATTCTTTCACACTGCCTTTGCTCAATTCACCCAGAAACTCGGAAAGCACCGCCTCATCTTCCACAGAAACCGTCACTTTTCCATCTACGGTACTATTCATATATGCGCCGGCAACTTCCACGTCTGCTGTGCCTTTGACCTTGATTTCCACATTACCCTTGAGGGTGGTGCCGCTGCTGCCGCTGCCATAGAGGGCAAACTTGCCGCTTTCCACAGAAAGCACAGGGTTTGCCGTGATTTCTTTCTCCTCTGCGTCATGTGCAGTTCCCGCAAAAATGGCACGTCTTGTGAAGCTGAAAGGTGTTTCCACATCTGCGCCAATGGTAATAGAATGCCCATTGCCATAAATGCGATTTACATCGTACACAACATTCTCAAATGCAATATCTGCCTTTGCTTCCATGACGCCGCCTTTGATTTTGCACTTGCGCTCATCCCCGGAACGGATGGTGCAGGAAACGGAAGGGAAGGTGTCTTTTTCCTGTAATTCCACATCATCCCCCAGAATGATTTCTCCGCTGCCTGCTTCCTCAAGAGCACTGACAGCTTCTTTCCATGTGCCGTATTTGCTGCCGTTCACTTCAAAGGCTTCTGTTCCCACTGCTTTCACGAAAGTCAAATCTTTTCTTGCTGTAGGAGACCAATTCTTTTCTCCCACCTTTGCCGCCGCCCGGATATACAGTGTACCGCCTTTGGGATTCTCCACGGTCAATGTCAGGGGTTTTTCATAAAGGACTTTATGTTTTTCAAAGTCAGACAGTTTTCCGCTGGTCAGGTCGTTGCTGTTTTCTACCACATAATAGATTTCCGCGCCGTCGGTGGCACATGTGATTTCCACAGTCACTTTATCATCATTGCTGTAATTGCCCTGTTTGGGGCTTACGGTAATGACAGGTTCCGCTGCCACAGAACCCTCCTGCAATGCCGCCTGAACAGCCGCAAGGACTTTTCGGCTTTCTTCTTCATGACCAGAAATGGGTGTCACGCCTTCCACGCCCTGTTTCAGATAAATCTGGCTGAACAGTTCCGGCAAAAAGACAGCGTATGCTTTTTCGCTGGCATCATCCAGACGGATTTTGGTTAAATAGTATTTCTGGTCAAAATTGGGGCTTTCAAACTCCACTCTTGCGGTGATGCCGTCTGCCTTTCCGCTGAACTGCCCCAGTTCATAGGCGTGTTTCGGATTTGGATTGGCAAAAACATATCTGCCTGTCACTGTTTCCGAGCGTTTTCCATCCTGAAAGGCTGCCGCTTTCAGCAGAATCACTCTGCCGTCAGCATATGTTTCCCTTTCCGCCTTCAATTCCGCGCCGGAATCCTCATGGAAAATAGGGTCTTTGGAAGGTGTAGGGCTTTCTTCCGTAGGCTCACTGCCGTCTATGGTATAGTGGATGACTGCCCCTTCCGACGCTTTCATGGTGACAAAAATAGAATTGATTTTTCCGTTGGGTGCCACCTGTCTGGTGCTCTGGAAAGTGGGCGGCGCAATTTCTCCCGTGCCTTCCCGTATAGGCTTGCTGCGCAAGGCGTCAATGACTGCATATTTTACCGCATCACTGGAGAGGGTCGCGCCGCTGATGGCATCCACCTTTTCCTCCTCCTTTTCAGAAGGTGTGGTGCGTGCTTTCAGCACTTCCTCCAAAGTCTTTCCTTTCAGTTTTTCCGGCATGCCGCTTGGGCCCATGACATCGCCGCCCAGCCAGAAAGATTCGTCAATGGTGCCGGGAATCTCCGTGCCGTTGTCTTCCAGCAGAGCAATCCTGCCATTTACCGTAGTCACGCGCACCTTTACGGTATAGGGCTTGCCTTCATTGCCTTTGCATTCCGCCTGTCCTGTGTATACCTTTGTACCTGTATCCAGAGGAGGAATCTTCACGAAAGTCAAAGGGATTTCCAGAACTTTTGACCATTTTCCATCTTTCTGGGCTGCCAGCTTCAAAGAAATGGTTTCATCGGCATCATTCCCATTCCCATTCAAAGACAGGGTCGGCTGGTTCAGTTTTTTTTTAGAGGCATCGTCCCCCTTTGGGTCGCTGCCGTCTGTGGTATAAAAAACATCTGCGCCTTCCGGTGCGGAAATGTTCAGCAGGGCATTTTCTGTTGCCGCGAACAGTAGATTGGTTCTCAGGTCTGCCGCTGTTACTTTTGGTTCGCTGACTTCGCCGGACTTGGAAGAAAGGGCTTTTTTCACCGCGCCTTTGATGGCTTCACTGGAAACGGTTGCGCTGGCTACGGCATCGATCCTATCAATATCCTTTGCTGTTTTCCCTTTGAATTTCTCAAACATTGCCGCCGCTTTTTTCCAGAAGGAATCGCTGCCGCCTGCTTCTGTGCCGTTATCTGTGACAGATACGATTTCTCCTGTCTTTTTGTTATAAGTGACTGTCACTTTAGCATCGTAGCCGAAAGAGCCAACGGTTTTGCTGACTTCTGCCGTTTCTGTTGCTTCTTCTGTTGTTTCTGTTTCTTCCCCAAGGGCTTTTTTCACCGCTTCTTTGATGGCATTGCTGGAAACAGTGGCACTGGCTACAGCGTCGATGCTGTCAATATCCTTTGCTGTTTTCCCTTTGAATTTCTCAAACATTGCCGCGGCTTTCTGCCAGAAGGAATCGCTGTCGCCTGCTTCTGTGCCATTGTCTGTGACAGATACGATTTCTTTCGTCTTTTTGTTATAAATCACAGTCACCTTGGCATCGTAGCCAAAATCACCCACTTTTGCACTGCCTTCTGCGGTGGCATTGGATTCTTCTGTAGGTCCTTCCGTTGTTTTCTGGAAGGAGAAATACATCTTCAAATAGCCGCCTTCTCCGTAGTATTCTTTGTAATTGGGGAAATCGATTTCCAAAGCTTCTTTATAATAATCCAATCCTACTTTGTAGACTTCGTCTTGAATAAGCTCATTTTCGCTGTTATATACTTTGACTTTGAATGTATCGCTCTTCCAGTCTTTGTATGTATCCGGCAGTTCAATGCCTTTTTTGGTGACACAGCCCTTTTCTGTTTTCCATTCCCGATCTTCTACGGTGATGGTCTGGAGCAATGTATCCTTTGCGCTGTCATAAAGTTCCACTTTCGCAGGAATCTGGGAAGCGTAATCTTTCACTTCCACCTGGAATGTCTGCTGGTGCTCTCCCATAGAAATGGTAATGGTCTGTTTGCCCGCCTCTTTCGCTGTAAAGATATGACCATTTTCCATGGACGCGGCAAAACCTCTGTTGCGGCATTCCGCCCATCCGTTCAGGCGCTGGGAACTGCCTTTTTCTGTTTTCAGAGAAATATTCAGGTTATCCAGCTGGAAAGCTTCCCCAACAGCATACTGCTTGGGCACCAGGCTGGTATCCAGTGTAAAGGATGCCACGGCGGAAGTATCAGCAGATGTATCCAGGTCTACAAAATAATTTTCGAATTTCCAGCCTGTATAGTCATCTCCGGCATCAACGCCTTTCAATGCAAATTTCCAGGAATTATAGCCATCTTCAAAAACGCCGTCTGCCAGTTTCTTATCATTGTCATAAATGGCCATGGCTTTGATAGAGCCTTCTGTTTCCAGACGATAACGGAATTCATTTCCCTCCAGCTGAATCTTCTGGGTTCTATCGTCCTGCATGGTCACCAGAATATGTGTAGGAGATTTCTGTTTCACTTCATCAAAGAAAGCAATTCTTACAGGGATGGTGGTTTGAGAAAGTTCATGGGTGAATTTCACCAGCAATGTGCCGTTTTTCATGCCTTCTGTCTGCTTGGTGATGGTATCGCCGTTTTGATAATTTGTAACGATGCCGTATTCCTGCAGCTGGTTGAAAGGTACTGTTTTCTCCTTGCCATCTGTCATATGCAGTGTCAATTCTGTCTGACTCAGATCCAGAGGCATCTTAAATTTCGCAGTCAAGGCAGGTTTTACCTTAAATTCCATCCATGCGATCTGCTGGTCTTTCTGATCCAGACCATACTGTTTTGCCTTTGCCAAAGCGTTTTCCATGGCGCTGAGATGGCCTTTTGCCGTTTCCGTGGCACCGCTGACCGCGTCAAAAGCATCGCCTTTTTTCTCTGTCAGTGCTTTGGAAAGACTGGACAAATCAGACAGACCTACGGCTTTTTTCAGGATATTTTTCCCGCCTGCGTAACGGGTATCGTCTGTATACTTGATGGATTCCGCATCAGTGATTACGCCGTCTTTTACTGTCACTTTCACCACGTTGGGGCCTCTGTCAGGGTAATAGCGTCCCCATGTGGCTGTACCGTACCATTGGCCGTCTGCGATTTTCCCTTCGGGCTGTGTGGGCTCTGTCTTACCGGAAAAATCAAAGAGCAGGCGTACATAACCGCCGTAGGAATCGTATTCTGTGTAGTGGGGGAATGTCAGTTCCAGCGCTTTGCCGTCAATGGCTTTTTTCACCGTATAGTCAGAAAGGGCTTCCCCTGCGGCATTAGATACCTTAATGGTGAAGGTGTCTTTTTCCCATTTCTCATATATTTCCGGCATCTTTACATCATAAAGAGAATACATACCACTGGCGTTTTTCCATTTCTCGCTGGGAATGGTGATGGTCTGGATGGGTTCTCCTGTTTTGGAGGACAGTTCGATTTTTGCAGGAATCTGCTTTTCGTAATCAATGACCTGCACATCAAAGGACTGTGTTTTGCCATTGTTCTTGATCTGGATGGTCTTTGTGCCTTTCTGGGCATCTTCTTTGGTGAAGATATAATCCTGATCAGGTTCCGCTGTAAAGCCCTTTGCTTTGCAGTCATCCCAGCCTTCTTGCCGCTGTTTGCTGCCTTTTTCTGTCACCAGATTGATGTTCAGAGGACTCAAATCCAGCTGATACCCCACGCCATATACGGTCTGGAGCAGTTCTGTATCCAGCGTAAAGGATGCCACCGCAGAATCGTCTGTCTGGTTGTCGATGGAAATATAGTAAGTATTGTATTTCCATCCTGTGAATCCCTCACCGGGAGAAACTTCCCCGAGGAACGCTTCCCAGTCGTTATATTCCTCATGATAAACAGCCGCTGTCAGCAGGCGGTCATTGTCATAGACCTGAATATCCTTGATCTTGCCTTCGGCTTTGATGCTGTAATTGAATTCGTTTTCATCCAGCTCCATCTTCTGTGTTTTGCCATCGGCAAATGTAATCAACAGATGGGTGGGTGTTTTTCTTGTGGTCTTTTTGGAAGCCACCACTTTGGCAGGCATCACAATCAAACCGTCATTCTGGCGGAACTGCACCTGTAAGGCACCATACTGGTTGACACCCGGTGTATCCTTCGTAATGACCGTACCGTTTTCAATATTGGTGGTAATGCCATATTCAGAAATCTTATCAAAGGGTACGGTTTTTGTCTGTCCATCCGCAAGATGTACCTTCAGCACAGTACCGGTCAAATCCAGTTTTTCACCAAAGTTCATGTTTGCCTTGGGCTTTTTCTCAAAATCAAACCACTGCACATTCTGCTTTACCTGATCGGAACTGTATTTTTCCGCACGAAGGACAGCGTTTCTCAGTGCGCTCAAGTGCCCTTTGGCTGTTTCCGTTGCGCCGGATACCGCGTCATAAGCCGCCCCTGTTTTCTGGCGGAGCTGCGCTTCCAGCTTATCCACATCCTCTGCCTTTCGGATGCCCTTTACATAGTTCAGTACATTCTGTCCTCTTTCAAAGCTTTCGTCCTCAATATGCTTTTCGCTGTATGCCGCAGTAACCTGCCCGTCTTTCACAACAACGCGGACAATGTCGGGACCTTTCGCCTGGTAATACAAGCTGTCTGTACCTGTGCCATACCATACGCCATCCGCCAGAACACCCTTCTTTGTTTCTTCGGAAGAACTGCTGGAACCGCTGGAACCACCGGAACTGCCGGAACTGCTGGAGGAATGTTTCTTCTTTCTCACAGGAAGCTCTTCTTCCGCGCTTTTCTGATCTGTTGTCACAGTGGTTTTGGGCTGGACTTCTTTTCCGTCCGCCTGCACGCCGGAAACATTGTCCCCAGTGATCACTTTTGTATTTTCCGTAAAAACCTGTACGCCATCTCCGCCCGCATGGACTTCGCCTACGTTGCCTGCGCCGCTGATTTGGGTTCCTTTTGCTTTGGCTTCTACCTTGGATACGGTTCCATCTTTTTCCACTTGGATTTTGGCATTTTCCGCGCCAGTTTCCACCTGCACCGCGCCGATTTTCCCCTTTTCCACGGTCAGGGACAATGGCTTGGAAATCTGTACTTTGTCAAAATCACCGGATAACTTGGTATCGCTGGAAAGGGTCACCTCTCCCAAAGAACTGTCTGCGGCGGTGAAATTGGTCTGGATGGGATGCACTGCCAGAACTCCTTTTCCAGCAGTGGTTTTGGAAAATTCCACACCCTCTCCGCCGCCGCGGACGAGGATTCTGCCTTCCACTTTCACGTTATCCAGTTTCACACGCTGTGCACCGTCAGCAATGACCAAATCCCCTTTGACGGTCACATTGTGCAAAGAGGCATCATCTTTCCGTACAATGAGATTGCCTTCCAGTTTGGCATCTGCCGTTTTTCCATCTTCAGCGATGTTTCCTGCCAACTGGTAAAGCACCTGTGAAAATTCCGCTCTGGTAATGGGCGCAAGGGGGCTGAGCTTCCCTTCATTGCCATGGATATAGCCAGCCTGAACCATAGCTGCCACAGCATCTCTTGCCCATGGCGCAATCTGACTGCTGTCTGCGTACTGCTGCAAAACATCGGTATTGGACTGTTCCAAACAATAAAATCTTGCCAGCACCGCAAAAACTTCCTGTCTGGTGATAGGCGCTTCCGGTCGCAGCATGCCGCCATCCCCCGCAAATGTACCCATCTGCACCGCTTTTGCCATATCCTCAAAGTACCAAGCCGTAGCAGGCACGTCTGTATAACCGGTCAGTGAAGCCCCTTTCACTGCACCGGCAAGACGATTGAGAATGGCTGCCATTTCTGCCCGTTTCAATGTGTCATTGGCACGAATCTTTCCGCTGTCCCCGCTCAGTAAGCCATTGCTAACCGCATAGGACAAAGCATTGGTTGCCCAGTTGTTTGGGAAATCCGAAAAGTCCGCCGGCGAAGCCGCCAGCACCGGTGTCGGTATGGCAATGGACGCTGCCATCAATGCCGCAAGGACTCTTTTCTGGTGTTCTTTTCCCATGTTTGTATCACTCCTCTTCTCCTTTTGTACATAAACTATGCTGTTTTCCCCATGTATCCCCGTTTGGGAAAACGATTTCCGCCCTTTAGTTAGCATATGCTAACCAGTGAATTCAATATACCATGTCAGACATTTCTTGTCAACAACAGTTTTCTCTGCAACAAAAAAACGGCATTTCTGCCGTTTTTCAAATGCTTATGTCCATAAGACCATGGGGTCTGCCGTTTTGGGTGTATACATATCCCGCAACCCCTTTGTCATCAGTATTTTTCCATCATCTGTCATCATAACCGCATCAAACAAATCCTTGTGTTCTTTCCAGAACGCCTCCGCTTTTTCCGGCCCCATGATAAAAAGTGATGTAGAAAGGGCATCTGCCAGTGTACCATCCTCACTGACAATGGTCACGGAAATAAAGCCATTTTCCGCCGGATAACCGGTTCTTGGGTCGATGATATGATGATACACTTTGCCGTTTTCCGTAAAATTCCGCTGGTATCCGCCGGAAGTGATGACTGCTTTGTTTTCCACATCCAAAATGCCGAAATAATCCTCGGGATTTCTGGGGTCTTCCAAAGCCACCCGCCAAAGGCTGCCATCGGGCTTTCTTCCTAAGGTCTGCACATTTCCCCCCAGAGAAACAATGCCGGAAGTGACGCCATTTTCCTGATAAATTTCCATAATCCGCTGGGAAGTATAACCCTTGGCGATTGCCCCCAAATCCACAGTTACGCCATCCAGCAGTGTTACCGTATTGCCTTCCATATGTACCTTAGAACCATCCACTTTTGCCAGCTGTTCCGCCAACTCCTCTGATGTCGGTACATGAAAATTACCATCACGGAACCCCCACAACTTCATAACCGGCGTAATGGTACAGTCAAAAAGTCCATCCGTTTCCTTGGATACCTCCGCCGCTCTGGAAATAACGGCAAGTGTGTCTGCTTCCACCTGTCTTTGTCCCAACTGGTTCAGCTGATACACATCGCCGCTTTCCCCAGTAACAGACAGCAGTTCATCCAGTCGCTGGATTTCCGCACTTGCCGCCTCCACAGCCGTGCTTGCATGATCCCCATAAGCAGTGATGTCCATGAAGGTATCCATGGCAAATATCTCCTCTTTGTAGGGCGTCAGTCCCGATTTGGCTTCATATCTGTCACCGCAGCCCCCCAGCAATGCGGCACAGCAGCAGACTGCCAACACCATTTTTTTCATCATTTCTTTCCACCTCCGTTTTGTTAGCAAAAACTAATCTTGTAAGACATCATATCATTTCATTATTTTTCTGTCAATATCCTTATCAGACAACAAAAAAAGATATGGGCTGCAATTTCTATTGAGAAACCAAGAAAACGATTTCTCAACAACCGCTTTTGCAACACACATCTCTTCATTTTCAGGAAACAGAAAACCTATTTCAGCACCTTTCTGACATTCCGCCCCAACGGCAGCGTCGACCGGAAAACAAATTCCCAGAAATTTTTATCAGTGTTTTTCTGAAAAATAAAATAGCTGGAACCCTTTCTATCAAAAGAATTCCAGCTATCTTCATTTACTTACGGAGCGACTAGGCATGCCGCGCCGCTGTTTAAACTCAATTCAGTTTCAGATACTGTGCCCAGTCACGATCAGGCAGAACGTCTGTCCATGTTTCATAAACGCCGTCTTTGTCTTTTTCGTATTCATGGCTGCTGGTTGCTTCCTGGATTGCCAGATAGTACCATGCAGTTGTATCCATGTTATCAGGGAACACATTCATATCTTCATGCAGTGCATCTGCGCTTTCAGGCAGACGATTCAGCACGCGGTTGATCATTGTCACTGCTTCCGCACGAGTGATGTAACGGTCAGGACCAAAAGTGCCGTCGGGATAACCGCTGATCCAGCCTTTTTCAGCTGCACGATTGATCTGGTTTGCTGCCCAGTGACCATCAATGTCGGTAAACAGGTTTTCACCGCTGTAGCCTTCACTGTCAAAACGTGCTGCAATGGCTGCAAATTCTGCACGAGTGATATACGCATTGGGATCAAAGTTGTTGTTATCTCTGCCGTATACGATATCCATATCATACATGGTGGATACAGCGACATTGAACCAATCATCTGTAAATACGTCGTTGAAAGGATTCTGATCTGTCAGATTCTTTTCTCTTACATCATCCTGCAGCAGACGGAAGAAGATGGATGCCACTTCTGCACGGGTGATATTGCGTTCTGGATGAACCAGACCATCGGAATAACCAACCACATAATCGAAGTGATCGTCACCGTTCAGTGCTTCTGGTGTTTCATCGGGCTTGTTGTTTGGTCTATGACTGCCGCCGCCACCGGAACCACCATCATTGTCTTTCACAAAGACAGCTTTCAGTACAGCGCCATCAATCAAGCTTTCATCCATTTCATATTTGTCTACATCGCCCAGATTTTCTGTTTTGCCATTAATGGTAACTTCTACTTTGTCCAGTTTCCAGCCATCAGCTGCTTCCATTTCGAATTTCTGTTTTTCAACGCCAAAAGGAATTTCTACAACTTCTGTATCGTTTGCACCAACAGTCTGAACATCTTTTACAACGACCTTACCTTTGCCTTCTACGATAACTGTCATCAGGTGTTCTGTTGTGCTGCCGCCGCCTTTGACTTCATAAGTCAATTCAGGCACAGGGAATGTTTCGGTGCTGCCTACTGTACCATTGGAATCCACAGGTGTCAAAACGGCTTCCACGTTGGTTTCTACCTTGTATTCGCCTTTTGCTTTCTGAGGATTTGTCAAATGTACATCGTAGGAGAACTGTGCAGGGGCAAAGTTTCCAACAGGCACATTGATGCTCCAAACAAAATGTTCTCGGGTTTCACCGTCTGCGTCTGCCACACCATCTGGATAATAAGTTACTACAAAATCGTATTTGCCGTCTGCGATTTCACCCTCAAAGAAACCATAAGTAGTGCTTCCAGGGAATTCATCAGACTGGATTTTTACTTTATTCAATTCTACGCCACCAACAGTGATGGTCATATTGTCCAGATTTGCAACATCAAAGTTGTAGTCATTGCCCTTATTATCTTTCCCCTGACCAATGATGTCGACAACCTGAGAGCCGGCATCCAGCAGGTAATAAATGTCTTTCTGGATTGTATCAAAGTCCAGAACAGAGCCATCATTCAGATATTCTACAAAAGCTTTACCCAATTCATTTGTTGTAGAATCATCTGCAAACACAGCATAGCAGTGGTAGTTTGCAGCTTCCAGTTCAGAATATACTTTGTCTGCTTCGTAAATTGCACGATCCAAGCAAAGGGCATGTGTCAAACTAGTTTCCCCTTGAGGTACATAAGGAACAGGAATATTTTCACCTTCGGGAGTTGAACCATATACATCATAATCATGTGCATATGTATTTCCATCTTTTGCAACATTTGCTTTCACTGCTGCATAATAAGTGTCCCAATCTCCGCCAGGAATTCCATATACACCGTCTACAAATCCATTTGCAACGCACCAGCCGGAAGGAGAACCCCAAACACGACCGCCATCTGCATCCAGACCATTATAAATTGCCATCAGTGTTCCATCTTCTGCCAAGAACTGTCTGGTCAACCCATCAGTGATGACAATGACATATTTTCTGCTGTCTTCTACATCTGTATCTGCTTCCAGCATTTTCTGTGCTTCCAAAAGACCTGCCTGCAAGTTGGTACCACTCTTGATTTTTCCATCTTTCAAGCCGCTATAAATCGCGCCACCTTCTGCAATGGCTTCCTCTGTCAATTCTGTCAGCTCACAAGAAACAACAGCTCTGCCTGCAAACTGTACCGCACCAACTTTGATAGATGCGCCTGTATCTTTCACACTTGCACCCAAATCCGCCAACATTGCCAGTGCCTCCGTTGTTACATCTTCTTCGCAGCTGGATTTATCCAGTACGAATACCACATCAGACACCAGTTCTTTTTCAGCGGAAGGCAGAGAAAGAGTTACTCTGGAGTTGAAATTGTTATCCAATTCTGTTGCGGTTTTGTCTTTGGAATGATCCCATGTGGGAGGTTCAGGAGGATCAACAGGGTCAAAAGGATCGCCGTAAACCCATACAGCATAAACAGTTACATCTGTTTCCCCAACAGTCACTTTGTCCACTGTCGTAGGTTTACTGCCTTTTTCATAAATCACACCTTTTACAGCTTCATCGTTACTCCAGCCAGCAAATGTTACATATTTACCATCGGCTTCTGCATGTGTAGGTGTTGTTGTGCTATCCAATGTAACTTCCGTATTTTTATTTACGGTTGCACTTGCAGGAACTCCTGTGCCGCCATTTGCGTCATAGTTCAGCATAACTGTTCCTACAGGAGGTTCTTCCTTATAAGCCCATACGGCATAAACAGTTACATTTTCTTCTGCAATATCAATGGTTGTTACGGTTGCAGGCACGTTATCTTTTTCATACACCTGATTGATAACCGCTTCATCTGCACTCCAACCCTTAAATTCAACATCTCTGCCATCCACAGGTTCATGGGTAGGGGTTGTGTCTGTGTTTAAAACATAATCCTCTGTATTTTTATTTACTGTCGCAGTTTCCGGAGCACCTGTACCGCCATTTGCGTCATAAGTCAGTGTAACGGTTTTCGCTACAGGTGCAGGGATGTTAACAGTTGCATTTGCTACATCCAAAGTTTGAGATTCGCCATTTACATCTGTATAAGTCAGTTTTGCTTCCGCATTGGTAGGAATATTTTCGCCATAAACGCCTTCCTTGGGAATCACAACAAAAGAAACCTCTTTGCCTTCTTCTGTGATTTCACCAACATTCCATGTTACCTGATTGTTTTCATAATCGAATGCCAAATTTTCTACATTCTGATTCGGTTTCAAAGTAAAGTCTTCAGAAATGGTATCAACCAATACAGCATCTGTACCAGCAGGTACTGTATTGATTTCTTCTGCCCATTCTTTCAGAAGTTCTTCCAATTCAGATGCATAATTTGTACCGGTTACATTCTGGTAGTGGTTATCACTTGCCAGGCTTTCCAAATAGTCATCTGCTTCATCATCCAAGGCAATCCCAATGGTATACAAGCCATAGCCTGCTTCTTTGATTGCTCTTGCCTGTCTGGAGCCATCCCAATTGGGATCTCCAATGGAACTGCCCTGCTTACCAGGCGCACCATCGGAAATGAATACAACATAGCCGGGGCGATCTGTTTCACCTCTGTCATTCAGCATATTATAAGCTTCCTGCAATGCAGAAGTATAGTCTGTCCCACCATCGGCTACCATTTCATCCAATGTGTTTTTGACATCTGTAACATTGTCTGTCAAATCCAACTTTTGACGAATGGCATCTGTAGATCCAAACCAGTCTCTTTCCCCGTGCGCAAAGCCAATCACTGCCATCTGGTTATCATTTTCGCCAGACAGAATGCTGTCAGCAAAGGTCTTACCCACTTTTTTTGCTGTATCAATTCTGGGTTCTTTTCCTTTTTCCCCGGTACAAAAATCAGGTACAAACCAACCAGTTAAACCTTGATAATATCTTGCTCCGCATTCAGGGCATTCTACCCAGCCCCAACCTGCACTTTCAAATTCAGAACTAGGGGTTTTACAAGGTTCCCCAACACTAGATGCCATACTGCCGGAGTTATCCACCACCAGCACCACATCCGCTTTGGATGGTGTGATCTGGGATGCTTCTTTTCCCTCAACGGTCATCGTGATCGTTACTTCATGATTTTCTGCATTATAAGATGCAGTCTTGCTTGCGGCTACTTCACCTGGCTGCAGTTCCTTCGCCATTGCCGTCATTGGCAGCAAGCTGCACAGCATGACGAATGTCAACAGGAAGCTCAGCGTCCGCTTCACTTTGTTTCTCATTCTCTCACTCCTCCTTCATTTATGGTGCAAACAATGGTTCTGCACCCATACCCCGCATCTATGCGCAATACTTTTGCATAAACACTGTTCTGTCCAAGCAGATGACATGCTCAGACATGTTCTTTTCGTTTCTCTCCTCCTCTCTCTACGAAAACAAGCGCCCCTTTCGTGTATACAGAAGACAAAATCCTGTCTCCCGCGTTTTCCTGAGTCGCCTTCTGTTTCTTCTTGCCGATTGTCATCTTTGGTACTGGGTTCCCCTTTCTAACGAGAAAACCATTTATCAAGATAGGCGCTGCCAACCGCGCTGTTTGATAAAACTTGTCAGCAGTTCCTGATCTTACATCACTGACCAGAAGCAGACTTATCCTCCACAGATATGGGATCTTCATAGGTTTCCCAACCTGTCATCATTTCTTCTGCTTCCAAAAGCTTGTCATAATACTGCAGCAGCAGCATGGACACGTTGTCCTGCAGCTGTTTTTGTGTCTGTTCATAAAGCCGTAAAAGACATCTAGGATTTACCTTTTCCGGCGCCACATCTGCCATCTGACACAACTGCTTCATGGCTGCGTTGATGGTAATGCGATGAATGTTTGTTCCTCTTTGGGAGCGGAAAATGGCGCCATGTTCCATATTGCTGCGTTTGCAATAGTCCACCAATTCTCGCTGGAATGACCGTGGTATGACAACCTTTCTTTCCTGCCCATTGCCGCTGAAAATCCCACTGCCTTTCTTTACAAAATCCACTGTCATTTGGGGCAGTTCCCAAATATGCAGACCTAATGTGCAAATGGACTTGATGATGAAATAAAGCTGCTCTTTTTTCTGCTGTTTTGCCGCCTGCAGCAAACGAATATACTCCCCGCGCTGTAAAACGGTTTGTTCCGTATCTCCCAGCGGCATACAGGATACCTGCCAATTTCTTTCTCCCATAAAATGCAGATACTGATTCACCACTGCCAGCCTGCGGTTGATGGTACGCACTGCCAGCTTTCCTTCCTGCTGCATGGTGTTTTTCCATTGCTGCAAGGTGTTTTCCCGCAGCACATCTTCCGGCAAAAGTTCCTTTTGGAACTTCTGTAAAATCCGGCGATATTCCGCAATGGTTTCCGGTTTATTGCCAGATTTTATTTTTTCCTGCAAAAAGTCTTCAATTGTTTCCTCTGTAAACTTGATTTCTTCCATTTTTCTCACTCGTTATAACGAAATTCCCCTTCTGTC
>OGZX01002495.1_pt1 | contig 14635 bp, 13 predicted proteins | sample 1576881 | NCBI WGS metagenome assembly OGZX01 (sample SAMEA3541542, study PRJEB24748) | human gut metagenome | biome: human gut; feature: human-associated habitat; material: faeces | place: China | collected 2012
GACACTACATTCAACTCTGACAATAACTGAAAAAAATATGCTAATAAAACCCCGTCGTATAGAACTCCTGGCTCCGGCAAAGGATTTAACATGTGGCATCGAAGCTATCAATCATGGTGCCGATGCCGTGTATATCGGTGCTCCCAAATTTGGTGCGCGTGCTGCTGCCGGAAATTCATTGGACGATATTCGTGCCCTTTGCGATTATGCTCATCTATATAATGTTCGTATCTATGTGGCTTTAAACACGATACTTCGGGAAGACGAATTACAGGAAGCGGAACAACTGATCTGGAAACTTTATCAGGTTGGTGCTGATGCTTTGATCGTGCAGGATATGGGTATTACCCGTCTGAATTTGCCTCCCATCCCTCTGCATGCAAGTACACAGACTGATAACCGGACACCGGAAAAGGTAAAATTCCTGCAAGCTGCAGGTTTTACCCAGGTCGTTCTGGCCCGTGAATTGTCATTGAACGAGATCCGTCAGATTTCGGAACAGACGACTGTTCCTTTGGAAGTCTTTGTACATGGTGCTTTATGTGTCAGTTATAGCGGGCAATGTTACTTGAGTGCAGCCCTTAGTGGGCGAAGTGCCAACAGGGGAGAGTGTGCACAATATTGCCGTTTACCCTATTTGATGGAAGATGCGAATGGGACAGAGATCGTACACGATAAACATTTATTGTCGCTCAAAGATATGAATCGCTCCGAGCAGCTGGAAGCGTTGCTGGACGCCGGAGTTTCTTCCCTTAAAATAGAGGGACGATTGAAAGACGTCACTTATGTCAAAAATATAACTGCTTATTATCGTAAGAAGCTGGATACTATCTTGTCACGACGTCCTGAGTACAGCCGTGCATCAGCCGGTAAAAGTACGTATGACTTTGAGCCGGTAGCAGAAAAAAGCTTTAACCGCGGATTTACCTCTTTCTTTTTGCATGAACGTACAAACGATATAACAGCCTTCAATACGCCGAAGTCATTGGGTGAACCTGTCGGAACCGTCAAGGAATTGAAAGGTAACTCGTTTACTGTTGCCGGTGTGAAGCAACTCAATAACGGGGATGGTCTGGTTTTCTTCAATAGCCGGGGTGAACTGGAAGGATTTCGTGTGAATAGGGTCGAAGCAAATCGTGTCTTCCCACTGGACATGCCGGACATAAAGCCGAAGACACCTCTTTATCGTAATTTCGATCAGGTATTTGAAAAGCAGTTGGCAAAACCGTCTGCTGAGCGTAAGCTTTCCGTAAAGATAGAGTTTTTGGATAACTCTTTCGGCTTTACTTTAGTGATGGAAGATGAAACAGGGGCACGGGTCATGCTTACTGAGTCATTTACAAAAGAATTAGCCCGCCGTGATCAGGCAGACAATATCCGTACCCAGCTTTCCAAATTAGGTAATACACTGTTCGAAGCCTTGGAGATTGTCGTACAGATGAGTGAGAACTGGTTCGTCCCTTCCTCTTTGCTGGCGGATATGCGTCGTAAAGCAGTGGAGAAGTTACAGGCCGACCGTGCTATCCGTTATCAGCGGGAACTGGCACGTAAGGTGGAGCCGGCAAAAGAGATTCCGTTCCCTGAAAGGCAATTAACTTATCTAGGAAATGTGTCGAACAGCCGGGCAACCGCTTTTTACAAGGCACATGGAGTAGAGAGTGTCGCCGAAGCATTCGAATTGAAGCCTGAAAAGGATGTTCCATTGATGTTTACCAAACATTGCCTGCGGTATAGTATGGGATGGTGTCCGACTTATCAAAAACAGAAATCTCCATATAAGGAACCGTACTATCTGTTATATAAAGACACTCGGCTCCGCCTGCAGTTCGATTGCAAGCGGTGCCAGATGTTGGTGTATGCTACGGACTTTTCGCCAAACGACCGGATGAAATAGCGCCAAATGACCGAACGAAATACCGCCAAATAGCCGAACGCAAAGAAAAAGTACTCATTTTCAGCGGAACTGCATTGTGTCATTATGCGGTTCCGCTGGTGTAATTTGGTGAGGATGGAAGAGTTTTTTAGGATAAGTTTCACCTTTTAGAAATATTCGATGATTCGTGTTTCTATATAAGGAGGATCTGTAAGGGTCTCTGTGTAGTCGTTTTCATAATTTTCATCAGTTCCTGAATTCTCCTTTGTTCGAGTTACTTTCCTTCTTAACCAATTCCCTTGTTTGTCAATTTCTTGATACTCATATATTTCTGTGGTTGTATAAGTTCCGTATTCGCCATAAACTATAGCTTTCATACTATCCGGTAGTTTTTGTTTTCCTTTATAAGTGAATGTTTTTTCTTGAGAAGACATCCATACATCTTTTGTATACTTAATAATCCTGTCTTGGTCATCAAAATAGTATTCGACGGCTCCTTCCGTATCATCTTTATTTTCTCTTAGATCCTTCCTTTCGTGGTCGGAATATATGATGTTGTAAGGTCCGGAACCATTTATCATATATTTTTTATAAGGAACCACATATTCGTAGGTTTCCGTATATTCGCCGTTATCGCTAATTTCTTTCAGGATATTTCCAATCTTGTCAAACTCAATGACATTCCCATTGTCTTCAGTTACTTTACTGACATTTCCATAGATACCTAGTCCTTTCCGTGCAGATCGTGGGTGAGGTAATAAGGCCTCTAATATTAGTTCAGAAGGAATTGCCCTATGATCTTCACCATATAAGTTTCCTGAAAGGATCATTTCTTCTTCCTCACCACCTTTTTTTACTATGTCTCCGTCCTCAAATTTTAATTGTCGGGTTTCTGGAATATAGGTTAATGTAGCCGAATAGGTCAGTCCCGCAGGATCAATATATTCTATATACGCTTTATTTTCTTCTAATTGGGCTGAAGTGATATCCCCTCCTTGTTCAAAGAAACCATTGTTTACATAAAAGCCACCGTGAGTCATTTCTCCTCCACCTTGTTCTTCGATTGTTTTTGCATAAAGATCAATGTTTATAAACATAAAATAAGGATCTATATTTTCATCCAATGGTTCTTGGCTATTAAACCAAATACCTTTAAATATTTCATTTGTTTGGGTCGATTGACCACCTTTTGCAGAACATGCCCCTAAAGTTGAGACTAGTATCACTGCTAGAATAATCTGTATACTTTTCATCTTATTAAAAATTAATTGATTCTTTACTGATTAATATTTCTTTGTATTATCAAAATTCACTTTCCACAAATTCAAATATCATATACCCCAGATTATTGATAAAACCATCGACCTTTGAATGGGTATCTTGATAATGGAGCAATTTATCCGATACATGTTTTACATTAAGATGTGGATAGAAATAACCATTCGGAAAAATAAACCGGGTTGTCCAACTATATCCCTCAAACATACCCTGACAATAAGACTCCGGTTGTATTTTTAATGTATAATATTCTACTTCGACAAAAGGGCCATTAACAATATTCATATCACGATCGACTACATATAATCCGTCGACGATCGAACGACCTTGTTTAAACGGCATAATACTGTTCCATTCTCCGGATACGACTGAACCTGTTTTGTCTATCAAGACCTGTTTCTCGTTACGTTTTGTAGCAACTGCCCAGCCTTCGGAAAAACTACCCGGCTGGTTTTCGAAGATCGGGCGGATCACGATTTGTCCTGTACGGTTGATATATCCCCATTTGGCAGCCTGTGAGTTTGTAGCCTTGAAGCGAACAGCCGCCAGTCCTTCTGAAAACTTATCGACAGATTCATATTGAGCCGATATAACAATCTTTCCTGTAGAATTTATAAATCCCCAGTTGCCTGTCGACTGGTCTTTAAATGCAGCCAGCCCTTCATAAAAAGGATTTAGGATATAAGGGTATAACGAGGGGTATACAGGTTTCTTGCTCAGATGCGGGAATACTTCCCGACCATGACCATCGATAACCATAACCTTAAATTCACCTCCCTCTTTGATGACAATATTGGCATATCCATCTTTGTTGAAAGGTGTGACACTATTAACACCCTTCCCCAGATCAACAGTAATATTTCCGTTTTTATCGATTATATACCAGTATTCTACCTGATTGATTCGTTTGGCAACCAGGCAATATCCCCCTCCGAATCTTGGTTCATGTCCTAGACGTATAGATGGGTAATACCATTCGAACTTAGTTCGTATGTCCCCTTTTTCATCGATAAAACCGTAACCGTGCAGGTCTTTGTTATAGACGGCCAACATCCCATCGTGAAACTGATAATCAGTTTCATAACGGTTGATTTGGATCTTTTTTGTTGATGCCGTGCGTCTTGGTTCAGAAGCATCGTAGCCTGTTTGAGGCAGATTGCATGAAGTGGGTGCCGACCGATCAAACAAAGGACGAACGTTGATTCCATAGAAGGCAAATCCTCCCTGGCTGCCCGGCCAGGTCAAATCTAAAGAACTGATCCCATCGGGCAGAGGAGGAAACACGATCTGGAAGTACAGGATTTCATTCTTTACTTTGTTTATATAGGTATATTTAGGATCGTAAGCGCAGTTCATGATATAACGGGCTTTATACTTTTGTCCGTTGGTTTTATCTGTGAGGTAAAAGTTGTTGTCGACAGATAGACCGTCCACGTTCCCGTATTTGAAAAATTTTAAGTTCACGACTGTCGCGTTTGTCCACCGCTCGATTCCCATCAACTCAATATAGCCTCCGTTACGGGACTGGTAAGAAGGTTTCCGGAGCATATTCGGACATGGAAAAGATTGTACTTCTTGGTATGTTGCAGTTTCCTCTTCTTGCTGCGGAGAATCGATAGGAATATCTATAGGTAGCGGTGGAACTGGCTTATCGATTTTTCTGTTTTGAAGGTCTTTTTTAAAAATAGAAGCAAGGGACTGATCGGCTCTTAATGCGTCTGTTGTTACCCCTTTTCCCAACAGTTGATCAGTGAGGAGGATATCTATTGTATCCCTTCTTATAAGTCCAAGTTTGACAGCCTCTTTTTCTGTCATTCCGCTTTCCAACTGTTGATCTGTCAATACACCAGACTTTTTCAATATTGGGATTTTAGCTGTGTTCAAATAGCGAAGTAATTCCGGAACATTTTCTGCGTACTTATGATACTTTTCGAAATAGCAAGTTTGTGCTATCCTGACTACTTTATTTGTATCAAAACCGCTTTTATAGGTGATTTGACTTTGGCTCGGAAAGCAGTTTCCTATAAATAGAATACTGATTGCTAAAAATATTTTTATAATATTCTTCATGATGATTTTTTTAGCCATCCGGTATTTTTTCGGGTGGTAGATTTAACAATGCTGTTTTATTGAGGCAAATAAACCGGAAGCTCATATAACTCTATTCGATTCTCAAAACTAACCATGGCTCTGATATAACAATTGTATTTTTGGTCTTCAGGTGATATATATTGGATCTTAGAAGAAGTCCTTATTTTCTTGACAGTAGCTGCGTCTTCCGGTATTTGCAATAATAAATAGAATTTACCATCTTCACTTAGAAAAGCTCCTCCGGCAACTTCGTTAGTAAAGCCTTTTTTGAATTTGTGGACTTGTTGTGGAGTGTAATTATATCTTCCTTTAATGATAATTTCTTTGTCTTTTCCACTATCCGCGCCTTTGATACAAATACGGCTTTTGCCTCTATCGATAGCTTCACAAGTGATTTCCGGTTTTCCGGAGCAGGGGCAAAGTATAACTTCATCTTTTTTTTCAAGTAATCTTATATCCCGAGGTCTGTAGATTATAGGAGCAGGAGTTTGATCTTCCAGACTGACCTTATGGGTCGGATGATAAATCGGAAGGGTGAACCATTCAGCCATTATAGCATCCAAGTAATAAATTTGTACCGTACAGGCCTCTTTTTGCTTCTCGTTACCTTCAATTACATCATTGAACATCGGGCTAGGGGTTACATCGGCAATAGTACGTTTAATTAGTCCTGAATTCTCTTTGAAACTCATCAGGACAATAAGCCTGTCATTAGATAATTTCAAAGCAATCCCTTTGATATTCGGATTAATTGTAAGTTTATTTCTAATATTATTGTAGACATCATAACGGTTCATTTGGTAAAGAGAGAATTCTTTGTATTTTTCAGACCAAAGTGCAATACGACTTAGGCGATATTCGTCAAAGTCGTATTCTTCGCGGAGGTGTAAAACCTTTTTCTTCTCACCACTATAGAATGTGATTTTACAGCCACCCAGCAGAAGATTCTCACATTTGACTTCATCGAAATTGTATTCGTTGCCAAGAAGAATAACATTGCAACTGTCGATATTGATAACTTCTCCATCTTCGACCTCTGTGTTTCCGCTATTACCTGAACATGCTCCTAAAAAAAGGAGTAATAAGAAACTTGAAATAATAAGTATATTTTTCATAATGAATTATTTTTAACCTTCCACTTTTTTTGAAAGGTTGGTTATACAATTTGTTTGATGTTTGTGTTACCCGATTGTTCGTTGTTCCAATGCTTGCAGGATCGCTTCTCTGATAGCTGCCAGTTCGGAGTAATTCGTTGATATGAGAGGTTTGGTTTCTCCAAAACGAGTTCGCAGACGAAGGACATATTTGGTTCTCATAAAAACGGCTATAACGAAGCATATTAGAGTAACTAAAAAGCAAAATGTGGCAAAACCAGATAAAGAATCTAAGAGAAGACCTCCCAATAAGAGAGAAAAAATTCCCATGGTTATGGGATATCTCCTATAATTGACTAATTTGGTTACGAACACGGCATTCACATCATCTAAATAATATCGCGATCCGTTTACTGTTAATTCTTTGGAAGAAACTTTGATTTGATTTGTATCGTAATATAATCTTGTTTCCATAATGAACATTCTTTTATTGTTTTCGGAGAAAGAGAATGAGGGTGTTGCAAAACCGGCTTTTTTCCATGCTTTAGCAACACCCCTTTCTCGTTTACATACGTCCTTTCATTAATTTGCTGTTGTGGCAACTGGCAGCAATAGCTGCCCATATAACACCAATGGGGATAGTTACGAATAACCCGACTCCCAAAGTAAAGATGCCAACGATAACATTAACGATGAGCATGATGATAGCTCCGAGGATAGTTGAATAAAACATACCCAACGGACCAAAGAATAAAGCTAATGCAATAGCTATACCAACACTTTTCGGTGATCTTGTCACCACTACGTTTACATTCTGATTTTCTGTAGCCATAATCATATTATTTTAAATGGTTTATGAATAAGTTGTTTATGTTGAGTTTTATAATTGTTACTGTCCGGTTATCTCAATCTGTATCCATGCCCCATCTGTCAGTAGGATATCGATCCAGCTGGCGGTGGAAGTCATGCTTTGGATGTTGCCGGTTTCGTGTGGATAGAGACGGCGGGCTTTGCGGAAAATGGGCTTTTCTGTTTCATCGTCGAAGGAATAGATGACCAGTTCGCGTTCATTTGTCCGGTTGTTCCTTACGATGAAAGTGAAATCGGCAAACTTGCTGTTTCGGTTGCAAAGTTTCTTGTAATAGACAGTGTTTACCCGATCGTCTTTCTTGCGGGTATAAATCTGCCATTCTCTGCCTCCACTCATTTGGAAACGTTTGTAATAATCGAGTATGGCCAACCTGTATTTGGCTGTGCCGATGCATTCTTTGGCATCCGTATTGCCCCAGACACTATTCAGCAACTCAAAGTCGTCTATTGGTAGAATCAGCTGGGAGGCAACATAGCCCTTTTGCTTGCCCACCTTCACACTTGCCCAGTCGGTATCAATGGAATAAGTGATTAGCTCAGTGCCATAGGGTAGCAATTCCAGAAGATTATGTTTTACATCTGCGATCTTGGAAGAGCGTAAGTTGAGGTTGGTAAATGTATAATAGCGTGGTGCGTCCCGGTCGATGGCATAAGGCTTGTACCAGAATAAATAAGCAGGAATGGTAGCTATCAGCAGGACGGCAAAGGCTATCAGGGCCCACATACCCAATTTGTTGTCTTTAACCGAAAAAGCCAAAGAAGGTTTCTTTTGTTCTTCTATTATTACCAATGACGGTTTGGGATGGGATTCAACAGTTGGATGGACTGTGTTTTCCACATGTATGACATCTCCTATTTTCGTTACTAATGGTCGTGACAGGTTGTCTGTTTCCGGGATTATTTTGTCTACAATACCTAAGTCATTCTTGACGAGATTACATTCTGGTTGCTCCGGTTGTCTTACGGGAGGGGCATAACTGGAATCTTCACTTGACGGTTCTTCCCTTTCGGGATGTAAGGCAAACCCACAGCGGGGACAGAATTTCAGGTAGTCCTTACATTTGGTGCCACATTTGGTACAATACATCCAGTGCTGGTTAAGAATTGTTTCGGTATGTTCGTTAATAGTTACTGTATGTTCGGCAGACTGTCCCTCTTGCGTGGCAAGTTCTTCTTTTCGGCGGGTGAGGTATGTATAAAGGTAATAATCGCAAACGAGTGTCAGTAGCAGGGCGAAGATGGCAAATATTACAGGAATGGGCGAAGATGCGCTCAAATCTGCTCCCAGAGTATTCATACAAATAACGAGTAGGAAAATGAAGATCCCAAATAGAATAAAAGAGAAATGTCCTAATACAAAACTTAAATGTTGTTTCGGATTGAATAACATAGTAATCAAGGAGGATATTATAATGCACGAAGCACAACAGGTTCCTACTACAAATCCGATGTCGAACGAAAACATACCATGGACTTCATGATATCCATATAAACATGTTCCGGTCCAGAGTAGTGTCGCTATCCCTGTATAAAACGACCATCCACGTACTTTTCCGGCAATCAATAGAAAAATGTTGATTGTGGCCATAATCAACGGCAGAGAAACGAACAATAATGTGCCAATGAACGCCATTTGCCGATCAGAGTCCTGTCTTTGGAATTGATTCAAAAGATCGTATGCGTCCCATGCCGTTTTAACCAACTTTGCCCATGATAATTCAGCCAGGCTTCGTGTGTCTAGTCCGAATGTGTTCAATCCGATATTATCAGTTGTAAAGGATACCCAGGGTAAGAAGAACGAGATGAAAATACCCAGACTGAAACAAATTTCAAAGTTGGTATTTAAGGTATTTTTTTGTTTTGTTTCTGGTTTTCCTGAAATAGAAGTCAATATAGTAACGAATACGATTGAGATCACTATCACTATGATTGGTATGATTAACATAATATGCTCGATTTAATGATTAAACTGCTCGACTATACACCACAGGCTGCCTGACAGAAATACGATAAATACACTGGAGGCATAGATCGAATTCTTATATTCCCGAGGATCTTTTATAAACCGTAATAAGGAAATAACCGTGAGACATATACTACTCATCAAAGCCAGGTAAAATCCTGTGGATACTATCATGGTATCGTGAGTGATATGCCATTTGTATTGTATGCAGACAACCAACCAGGTAAATACAGCACAACCGGTACACATAGAAAGCCCCTGCATCCTACGGAATATGAGTGCATAGATGTTGATCATTGCCATTAACAGGGGAAAGTAAAGTGCATATAACCAACCGCTATTCAAACTGACTGCCCTGATTATTGCATTGTCTGAATGAAATATCTGTAATAACTGACAAAACGAAATATCAGTAGAATAGATTGTATTAACAACTGAAGGAGCCAGCGATAGCCATGGCATAAAAAACGACATCATTACTATTTCTGTGAATAGTAATTCTGCCATCATTCCTAAATCTAAATTCCGATCCATGAATACATTGTCATTTAAGTATATTTTATTAGTAAGCAAACATGCTTTGCCTGCTCACGCAAAAGGTCTTTGCCCTACCGCGCAAAGACCCTTTGCGTGATAAGGCAAAGAGGACTTGCCTATTCGATGACGGGGCGGTCGTCTTCACCGCCACCGGTGGGAGTTCCTACTGTGATAGTGGTGCTAACGCTACGCGGTTCTTTTAATAATTGTGCACTTTGGCTGTATTGGGTACAGACAGTCAAGGTGTACGTATCGTCTTTCAGGCCGGCCGGTAGCAATAGAGTGAGTTCGGAAGGCTTGTTTATGCTGACTTCATCATCAACTAACTTTGTCACATTTCCTGTGCTGTCTGTTAATGTAACGCCGACAGCCGGATCGGAACCAATTACTTTCAGATGCGATCCGCGTACGAAGAAGTTGCGTCCCGGAGTGGCTGTGCCGTCTTTTAGGCCAGTCTTGCGGTCTTCTACTTCAAGGATATACATTACATTTGCTTTTGTACCGAGTATTTCTACTTTCGTTTTTGCAATAGCTTCACGCAGCTGTTTTTCCTGGTTGAACGATACGTAGATGGAGTTTTCCTCCGGGTTCCATACCCCTTTTTTTACTGTTCCGACGAATTGCACTACGGCGCGGAACAGTCCGGTGTTTACGCTGTAACCGTTCAGGACGAAGCGCATCACAATGCGCAGGAAGAGCGTAACGACGTGTACGATAGTTTCCATTTTGAGCCCGGTATCTTCCTCTTTCATCTCCTTATAGATTTGTTCGAGGCCGATGTTTCCGGCTGATTCCAGTAAAAGAATTTTGTCTGTTTTGTCGTCGGTAGTCACGGTATTGTCGGCCAACCAACCTTTCAATGTGTTTTGCATACGATTAATATGTTGATTAATAAATGAATAATGATTCGATATCGGTAGAAATGGAGTAGAATTCAATCCTTGTTTTCTCTCTTAAGGAGGATAGGATTGGAAACGCTTTCAATCTCTGCAATTTGATAATAAACCTTTTAATAGTCATTGCTTCTTTTGTTGTAGTCTTAGTAGAACTACGGATGAATTAGGGGACGTAGATGACGCAGAAGACGCAGATTTACGCAGAAAATTAATTTAAATCTGCGTTGCTCTGTGCTTGTCTGCGAAATCTGCGTCCCCTAATCTTTTTTATAATTTATTGAATATAAAGACTTGGCTGTAATAAATTATTCATATATTTGTCAGCAATAATTAACGTAGTTCTACTAAGACTAAATCCTTTTTCTTATAAAGAATCATGATTCTGATAATTAAAACCCTATAGATCGTTATGTTTCCTGCTACATTAATAACTATCTTTGTTTTGTCGTTATTTATTAAATTCTAATCGAAAATGAAACAACAACTATTTACTTTTTTGCTCATCTTATTTACTTTAGCATCCTGTGCAGATAAACCGCTTGATCCCTCTAAACCCGTCTATGTGACAGTAAAAACGACGATGGGAGATGTAACCGTTATGTTGTATGACGATACGCCGCTGCATCGGGATAACTTTATCAAACTGTGCCAGTCCGGCGAATATGAAGGAATGTTGTTCCATCGCATTATCAAAGATTTTGTTGTGCAGGGCGGCGATCCTACCAGTAAAGCCCACGAACCTGGCGTATTATATGGCGATGGCGACGGAGGTTATACCGTTCCTGCCGAGATACTCCCGAATCATTTCAATAAACGTGGTGCCTTGATCGATGCTAAAGAAGGAGATGATGTGAATCCTGAACGTGCTTCTGCCGGTACTCAATTCTGCTTTGTACAGGGGAAAGTGCTGAGTGATGCCGAACTGGATCAGAAAGAAGCACGCATTAATGAAATCCGCCGCAATTGGCTATACTATAAATTCATGGATCAACTGAAGAAAGAAGATCCCTCATTGGCTGTCGAGTCGATGGAAACGGAACTGACCAACCGCGCTTTGATCATGGTGGAAGATACTTTGGCAGAACTGGGACCGTACGTTATTCCGGCCGAACAACGAGAGGTGTATAAGACGGTAGGAGGTGTTCCGCATCTGGATAGTTCGGTGACGATCTTCGGAGAAGTGGTTGATGGTTTCGATATTGTAGAGAAAATGTCGCTGGTGAAAACCGATAAGAATGACCGTCCCGTGCATGACGTCATGATCAAATCGACCAAGGTATTCCAGAAATAGGGTATTTCACAAAACAAGAAGCCTATTGTATGTTGTTCTATATAAAGTAATCAAACATACATATAGTCATGAAGAAAATAGTAATCATAGGTGCAACCGGCTATGTAGGTTCTGCCATTTTGAAAGAAGCATTAGGGAGAGGGCATCAGGTAAAAGCGATCGTACGGAATCCATCGAAGCTGACAATCGTAAATCCGAAACTGACAGTTGTCGGGGGCGATGTTACCGACACCGATTTTCTATCCTGCGAATTGGCCAAGTCTGATGCAGTGATCAGTGCCTTCAATCCCGGTTGGTCGAATCCGGATATATATGATGAAACATTAAAAGGGTATGGATCTATCCTTTGTGCCGTGCGTAATGCGGGTGTTCACCGTTTTTTGATGGTGGGCGGTGCAGGAAGTCTGCTGGTCGCTCCGGGACGTCTGTTGATGGATGAACCGGATGTTCCTCAAAAGCTTTTACCTGGTATACGAAGCCTCGCTAAAGTCTATACAGACCTGTTGATTCCCGAAAAGTCGGTTGATTGGGTATTCCTGAGTCCTGCGGCGAATATGGCGCCCGGTCAGCGTACTGGGAAATTTCGTTTGGGCAAGGATGAATTGATCGTCGACGAAAGCGGCGAGAGTGCTATCTCCGTCGAAGATTATGCCGTAGCTATGATCGACGAACTCGAACAGGAGAAACATCATAAAGAACGGTTTACTCTTGGGTATTAAGGTTAGTGTTTTGATGGTAGTTGTTTTACACTTATTATTCTTATCTTTGCTAGGCAGTAAAGACAAGATAGAAGTAAAAAAGCATAATTATGACAAAGATTAAAAACATTGTATTCGACCTGGGAGGAGTCCTGATCGATCTGAGCCATGATCAGGCAGTTCGTCGTTTTGAAGAGATCGGTGTAGTGGATGCAGCACAACTGCTTGATCCCTACGAGCAAAAAGGTATTTTCCTGGAAGTAGAGAACGGAACGATCACAGCCGACGAGTATTGCCAGAAATTGCGTGAACACACAGGAAAAGATTTATCTTATGAAGAGATAAAACATGCCTGGCTAGGTTTTATTGTCGATGTTCCTCAATACAAGCTCGACCATCTGTTGAAACTCCGCGAACATTACAATGTTTATCTTTTAAGTAATACGAATCCGATCATTCAGGAAGGTTGGGCCCGGACCGATCAGTTCAGTGCTGCCGGACGTCCCATCGGGGATTATTTTGATAAGATGTATACTTCCTATGAGGTGGGCGTGACTAAGCCTGATCGAAAAATCTTTGATTATATGATTGCGGATAGCGGTCTTATCCCATATGAAACTCTTTTCGTCGATGATGCGAAGAGTAACGTGGAGGTAGGCCGTAATCTTGGCTTTCAAGCCTATCAACCTGCGAATGGAGAGGACTGGCGTGAGGCAGTCGATAAGATATTGAATCAGTAATTTCCCGGGGAATATAAGGAATACAAAAAAGCCGGAAGGAACAGTAATGCTTCTTCCGGCTTTTTATATATTTAAACGGCTATTTATTGGATACCGCGTTCGCGCAGTCTTTCCTGCCATTTCCAGGCAGAAGCCAATGTATCAGCCAATGTTTCTTTTGCTGTCCAACCCAATACTTTGTTAGCACGTTCCGGATTAGCCCAAACCTTTTCGATATCACCTTCGCGACGGCCTACTATCTTGTGAGGAACTTTTACGCCGGTAGCTTTTTCGAATGTGTTGATCAGTTCCAGTACGGTTACACCGTTTCCGGTTCCCAGGTTGAAATATTCAACATTTGCATCTGTCTTACCGCCCAGCATGCGATCCATAGCGATCACGTGTGCTTTGGCCAGATCGACAACATTGATATAATCGCGGATACAAGAACCGTCAGGAGTATCGTAATCGTCACCGAATACACTTAGTTCCTTACGGATACCCATAGCAGTCTGAGTCAGATACGGGATCAGGTTCTGAGGAACACCGTTAGGTAATTCGCCGATTTCTGCACTCGGGTGAGCACCGATCGGGTTGAAGTAACGCAGGATAATGCTCTTGAACGGAGCGTTTGCGTGAATTGTATCGCGGATGATTTCTTCGTTGATCTGTTTTGTATTACCGTAAGGAGAAGTAGCCGGTTTGATCGGTGCATCTTCTGTTACAGGCAAGTTTTCAGGATCCGGCTGTCCGTAAACGGTACAGGAAGAAGAGAACACGATACCTTCGATATTGAATTCAGGCATCAGTTCCAACAGGTTGACCAGCGTAACGACGTTGTTGCGGTAGTACTTCAACGGTTGTTGAACAGATTCGCCGACTGCTTTGCTGGCAGCGAACAGGATGATACCGTTGATACCCGGGTGAGCCTTCAATGCTTCGCGGGTTCCTTCTTTATCTTTTAAATCCAGCTTGATGAATTCAGGGCGGATACCGGTGATCTTTTCAATACCGTCCAGTACTTCGATGTTGGAATTTGACAGGTCGTCGATGATCACTACATCGTAGCCTGCATTCTGCAACTCAACTGTAGTGTGAGAGCCAATGTATCCGGTTCCACCTGCTACTAAGATTTTCTTTTTCATGCTAGTCTCTATTTAGATTAATTATACGATTCCAGAGAATCCCATAAACGCCATAGCCAGTAAACCGGCAGTAATAAGCGCAATAGGGGTACCTTTCATACCTTCGGGAACGTGGGTCAATGCCAACTGTTCTCTAATCCCTGCAAAGATAACTAAAGCTAGCGCAAATCCAATAGCTGT
>OGZX01002499.1_pt1 | contig 14599 bp, 11 predicted proteins | sample 1576881 | NCBI WGS metagenome assembly OGZX01 (sample SAMEA3541542, study PRJEB24748) | human gut metagenome | biome: human gut; feature: human-associated habitat; material: faeces | place: China | collected 2012
GGATATAGGGCTGATAAATCAGCGTATCCGCTCCATGAAGCACTACATAGCCGTAGCCATCTTCTACCTGCATCACCCGGCACTTCAACTCATTGCTGCCGGCACCCGTGCGTCCCGAACAACAAGAAAGGCATGCCGCCACAAAGGACAGCACACCTATCTTCATAATAAACATCAGCTTCATAAGTTATTTTATTGCAACTTGCATCCAACTAAATCAGACTTCTTCTTCCTCATCGGGCAAAAGCTCGTAAACATCATCGAAGTAACTGTTGCCGCTCGCACCCGTCAGCACAAAGCCGCGCTCACCGTTGGAAAAAGAAACGGCAGCCTTGCGCGATGATGCGCCTGAAGGATAATTGTGCACATCGGTAATCGGAGTAAAGTCATCGTCGGAGTCGCCGTACCACAAATCCTGGTCGGGATTGTACATCCAGTAGTCACTGCTCAGGGAACTGCCACGCGAACCGGTAGCCACAAATCCCCTGCCCCCGATGGTGAAAGACACGGCTTCGGAACGCGTAATGGCATAATCATCATCATAGTCATTATCAGAATCCGTATCGGCAATGTCGCGTAGCTGCGTCCAAGCGCTTCCGTCGAATTTCCAGAAATCCACTAAGTCGGTACTGTTGTTCCTGCCGCAGCAGACGTATGCCACATCGTCGATAACGAAAGCCGTACCGAAGTAGCGCTTCTCACCCCCGTAACCGGTTACGGCTTCCCACTGCGAACCTTCCGCACCGGTGGGGTTGAAGCGGTAAAAGTCCATCTTGTAGGCACTTTCGCTGCCGGTGGCATCATTGTTGCGCCCTGTACCCACATAGCCATATCCGCCTATGCTGAAAGCTAATGCCCCGTCGCGCACTCCGCCTTTGAAGTCGTCTTTCCGCGTCCAGGTATCCGTAGCCGGGTCGTACTCCCATGTATCTGCCACGCAGTAGGAAGAGGAACCATCCTTGACGGAACCCGTAGTAATGTACCCCTTACCGTTCGCAGCAAAACCGGCAGCGGCCATACGCCCCACAACGGGCATGTCCGCACACTGCGTCCAACTGTTTCTATCCATATCATACTCCCAAAGGTCGTTCAGGTAATCCTTGTTCGCCCCATAGAATCCGCAACACAGATAACCCTTGTTGCCGATGGTAAAGCTCGAAGCATAGGCACGGTACACGCCGTTGTAGCTTGCTTTCTTCCACCACTGTCCCTGCGTGTATTCATCGTCGTCCGTGCAACTGCCGGTTACGCATAGAGTTGCCAGCAGCATCATTCCTACTAATAGTCGATTCATTTTTCTTAGAATGTTTTTAATTACTAATCTTTTTGGTCGCAAAAATAAGCCGCCCGAATCACAACGACAAAAATAACCGACGAAACGCTCGAAATACCCGTTAAACGCCTTTACCGATAAAACACGCCCGATGGGCGATTTTAATAGGAAGATAGGAAAGTTTGATTTTCCTTTGCCCCGAATAAAAAAAACGACGATGAAAAAGTTACTATACTCTTTGTTTATCATCCCCGCCATCCTCTGCGCCTGCCAGGATGAGAACTCGGCATTGGGGAAAAGTCTCGTAGAGAGTTCTTTCTATAATGTATATGTAGATACCTGCTCGGTAGACATCAGCACCATCCTCTTGGATTCCATAGAAACCCGGGACGACAGCATCTGCCAACTGGGGCACTACCGGCACAGCGCATGGGGCGAAGTGGCGGCTACCTACTATGCCGAATATTCCGTCAGGAGCTTCACCCCCAGCACGGATTGCACCTATACCCTCGACTCGCTCGTACTGCGGATGGTACCCTCGGGACACTTCTGGGGAGACACGCTGACACAGCAGCGCATCACCGTCTACCAACTGAAGCACCCCATCGTGCTGGACAACGACGAAGACCTATACAACACCACCGTGCTGCCGATGGAAGACACCCCGCTCTTCAGTTTCACCTTCACCCCCTGCCCGGGGCGGAAAAAGGAAGTGACCGTGCGCCTGCCCGATGCGTGGGGGCGGCAACTGCTGAATGACCTCGTAGCCCAGGACGATTACTTCAATACTCAGGAGAAGTTCAAGAAGAAGTTCCCCGGACTGGTCTTTGTACCCGAAACCGACGGGCAGTGCATCACCGGATTCATGGTGAACGACTCCGCCATGAGCCTCAACCTGCACTACCAGGAAGTATCCAACCAGCGAACCGAGCAGGTGCTGACCTTCAGCGTGAACACCCAATACGCCTACACCGGCATCCGGCGCGACCCCACCGGCACCCACCTCGACGGACTGCAAAGCGGAATAGAAAACCTCGTCCACTCCGGCGACATGGGTTACCAGGCCTATATGCAAGGACTGACGGGATATTACAACCAACTGGAATTCCCCTTCCTGAACGAACTGGGAAGTGCCGGAGAAATCGTCTCCATAGAAAGCGCCACCCTCTACCTCTACCCCCTCGCCCGAAGCTACAACGAAGTGAGCCAGCTGCCGCAGGACATACGCCTCTACATCACGGACGAGAACAACGTGCTGGAAGACTACGTGTACGGCAGCGACGGAGTAACGGTGCAAACCGGCAACCTCACCGTAGACCAATTCTATGGCAAGGAAACCTACTACTCCTTCGACCTCACCCAGTTCATCCGCAACAACTTCGGCACCTGGGGCATCAAGCGGCAGAAACTGCTGATGAGCCTGACGGACAAAGAAACCACCACCACCTTCAACCAGGTAATCTTCACCAATGCCCCCGACAAGGACAGGCAGTGCAGACTGGACGTAAGATTTAAAATATACAACGAGAAATGAGACATTCCTACCCCACCGCCCTCTTGCTGTGCAGCCTGTGCCTGGCAAGCCCCGCCGCCATAGCCCAAAACACCACCAACCTGCCCACGTCCATGTACGGAGTAGGCGAACTCAGTGCCAGTGACGGCGGCCGCTACGCCGGCATGGGCAACGTAGGTATCGCCCTGAACCGCATCGGGTTTCAGAATACCCTAAACCCAGCAGCCATCACCCGCATGGACAGCACTTGCTTCACCTTCGACGTGGGGGCATCGGCGTCATACGCCCGCTACTCCTTCCTGAGCGAGCACAGTTCCAACGCCACCGGAAATCCCAACCGCATCAGCATGGGTTTCCGCATTCTTCCGCGCTGGTATGCCATCGCGGGCATGGCGCCTTATAGCAGCGTGGGCTACGTCATTCAGACCGAAGAAGCGGTGGAAGGCGTGCCCGGCAAGTACACCTATTCCCTGTTCGAAGGCACGGGGGGATTGTATCGTTGCTACATCACCAACGCCTTCGCGCTGACGCGGCAGTGGTCCGTAGGCGTGAACCTGGGCATGATAGCAGGAACCGTGACGCAGAGCGAGACGCAGGAAAGCGCCGTTGTGAAGTACGAATCCTCAAAGCGCGCTTTCTACGCCGACTTCGGAGTGCATTACGAATTTGCCGCCACCGGGCAGCGGACGTGGGCGGCGGGAGTTGTATTTGCTCCTTCCTTCCGCATCAACCATGACAACAAACTGACTTACAGCAATTCTTCCACCAGCCAGGGCGTGGACAAGGGCTATCACAGCCGTACGCAATACCTGCCCACCCACCTCGGCGCCGGCGTCTCCACAACCACCCCGCGCTGGGTGCTGACCGCCGACTACAATTACCTGGACTGGAGCCGCAACTCTTCCTCGTACACTTCCATGAAGTACGAGAACCAGCATAAACTGAACATAGGGGGCAGCTACATCACCCAGCCCCGACTGCCACGCTCCACGGAGCTGATGGGGGGAGTAGGATTCAGTAATTCTTATATTAATCTGAAAGGGGGGAAGATGCAGTATCTCGAAGTCAGCGCCGGAGCCAGCTTCCCGATCCGGTACTCTTATCTTTCGCTGGGCGCCACCTGGCGGAAGCAGATAAACTCGCGCAGTAATCTGATGCAGGAAAGCCGGTTCAGTCTGAATCTGAATCTGACGTTCGGGGAGAGGTTGTCGAAGGCGAAACTGAAGTAAATCGGAATTTACAGCACCGCCAGCCCCGATACATATCCCTTCACCCGTTCGCGGTACGCATCACCGATAGGTACATCTTTCTGCTCAATCACTACCGAGCCCCGTCCTATCGCACTGATGCTGCACAGGCGGACGATGAAAGAACGGTGTATCCGAATAAACTCACTGGCAGGAAGTTTCTCTTCCATATACTTCATGCTGCATAGGCTCAGGATAGGTTTGGAAGAACCTTTGCAGTAGATTTTGACATAATCTCCCAAGCCTTCTATATAATTGATCTGCTCCAAATCCAACCGCATGATACGGCTGTCGGACCTTACATAAATCACTTTCGGCGATTCTTCCCGGCTCTTGGAAGGATTCTGACCGGCAGCACCGCCCTCTTGCAAAGAGAACCAGCGTGCAGCCTTGCTCACTGACTGGAAAAAGGTAGAAAAATTGATTACGCCCGACAAGTAGTCCAAAGCATCCAGGCGGAAGCACTCGGCAGCATGGCGGTCGGTGTCTGTAATGAAAATAACGCGGGTAGACGAGGACAGCAGCCTGCAAAAGTCCATCCCGTCAATCCCCCCTTCTTCTACGGGGTAGATACCGACAAAGTAAACTTCTACTTTCGTCTCATAATAATCTTTCAATGCTTCAAGAGGGTCTGCGTATTTCCCGCATAACGAAAGGAAAGGTATCTTGCTGATGTATTCTTCTATCTTCCCGGCAACCTCTATGTCTGCATGTAAAATGGCGCAATTCAAGTTCATGATTGTTCTCTATTTTTGCAGAATGGACGCGCCCATATCCGAAAGACTGCAAAGAGAAGAAGCAAAATTAAGTTTTGTTTATAGTCGTGATTTATTTATTAACAAGGAAAGAAAGGCGAAGCCAATTATCCTTTCTTTGTTTTCTTTACTGTCCGCTTCATCTTCAGAGCATACAAGTTCAGTTCGATAGAAGACTCAGTTTCAGTCACATCACCGCCTTCATCAGCCATCAGCAAGTCATTCAACAATTCGCCACTACGCTGCATCAAGCTCTTCTGCTTTTCTTCGTCCGGCTCGGATGACAAAATATCAATATTGCGGGCAAGTTCGCGCAGGCGAGCGAAAGATTCGATAATAGCGAGGGTGGTAGCCACTGCACGGGGACTTTTCAGAATGGTGGCAAGCATATAAAGACCTTTTTCGGTAAAGGCTTTAGGAATAGAGCGCACCTTAGGAGACAACTTTGTGGTCGAAAATTTCGACCGCAAGTGTTGTATCTCTCTATTATTCAATTCAATAATATAACCTTCCGGAAATCTCTCGGGATTGTTCTTCACCGCCTCATTCACCCGCTTTGTCTCCACTCCATAAAGTATTGCCACATCACGGTCCAACAGTACCTTTTGTCCTCTCAACTCAATCAAGCAAGCCTCTATTTCTTGTTCCCGAATGATTTGTAAATTGTGTTCCATCTTCTTTTGTCAGGTTTAAGCCTGCAAGATACGACAAGTATTCTGTCATTGTACTCTTTCCTTGTCTTTTTTGTGTAAAAACATTCAATATTATCCTTTTCTCTCTCCCAGCAGCCGGATAAACTCTTCTTCCTTCACCGGAAGCAGTGCCAGGCACTTCCCCGCCCCGTACTTCACCAGCACGTAGCGCATCACGGCAAGCCGTCCTATCTGCATGGAAGAAGCGCGCTCTACGGAAATGATGTCTTTCAACAGAATCTCTTTGCCACGCGAGAAACGACCGAAGAACAGAACCAGTTTCCCGTCGGGGGTGATTGTATAAGTAGTATGAATCAGCCTCTCGATGGAGACTATCAGCCAAAGCATGGCTATAACCGCTACGAGAATATGCTTCTCCCACAGCCCGAAAACAGCCAGGGCGGCTATCATAATCAAGAATAAATACTGACCCACGGCGATGCGGGCATGGAAAATACGGTTCATAATGTCAGATTTTTGCGGTAAAGGTAGGTATTTCTGCGAATTAATGCGGACAGATGGCACAAGGAATGTAGTTATTTTGTAGTTTTGCAACATCAAATATACAAACCTATGGTAAGAAAGTTCGATTTTCTCGTTATCGGCTCCGGAATTGCCGGTATGAGTTTTGCGCTCAAAGTGGCGCATAAAGGAACAGTAGCCCTCATCTGCAAAGCAGGTCTGGAAGAGTCAAACACCTACTTTGCACAAGGTGGTATCGCCTCAGTCACCAATCTGAAAGTAGATAATTTTGAAAAACATATAGAAGACACCATGATTGCCGGCGACTGGATCAGCGACCGCGAAGCCGTGGAAAAAGTAGTGCGCAACGCCCCCGAGCAGATAAACGAACTCATCAACTGGGGAGTGAACTTCGACAAGAAAGAAAGCGGAGAATTCGACCTGCACAAGGAAGGCGGACACTCCGAGTTCCGCATCCTGCACCACCAGGACAATACGGGTGCAGAGATACAAACCAGCCTGATCGAAGCTGTGAAACAGCATCCCAACATCACGGTATTTACCAATTTCTATGCCGTAGAAATCATCACCCAGCACCATCTGGGCATCATCGTCACCCGCTACACTCCGGGCATCAAGTGCTACGGCGCTTACGTGCTGAACGAAGCCACCGGCGAGGTAGATACCTTCCTCTCCAAACTGACCATCATGGCTACGGGCGGCTGCGAAGCAGTCTATCGCAACACCACCAATCCGCTGGTTGCCACCGGCGACGGCATTGCAATGGTGTACCGTGCCAAAGGCGCGGTGAAGGACATGGAGTTCATCCAGTTCCACCCCACCGCCCTCTTCCACCCGGGCGACCGCCCCTGCTTCCTCATCACCGAAGCGATGCGCGGCTACGGCGGTGTGCTACGTACGATGGACGGCAAGGAGTTTATGCAGAAGTACGACCCGCGCCTCTCGCTCGCCCCGCGCGACATCGTGGCGCGTGCCATCGACAACGAGATGAAGCAACGCGGTGATGACCATGTCTATCTGGACGTCACCCACAAAGACCCCGAAGAAACCAAGAAGCACTTCCCCAATATCTACAAGAAATGCCTCTCGATAGGTATCGACATCACGAAAGATTATATCCCCGTAGCCCCTGCCGCCCACTACCTCTGCGGCGGTATCAAGGTGGATTTGGACGGGCAGAGCAGCATCCGCCGCCTGTATGCCATCGGCGAGTGCTCCTGCACCGGGCTGCATGGCGGAAACCGCCTGGCTTCGAACTCACTGATTGAAGCCGTGGTCTATGCCGATTCCGCCGCCAAACATGCCTTGAGCGTACTCGACCGATACGAATTCAACGAGGACATTCCCGAATGGAACGACGAAGGAACCATCTCCAACGAAGAGCGTGTGCTCATCACGCAAAGCATGAAGGAAGTGAACCAGATTATGGAAGCCTACGTCGGCATCGTCCGCAGCGACACCCGTCTGACGCGCGCCTGGAACCGCCTCGACATCATCTACGAGGAGACCGAGAAACTCTTCAAGAGCAGCAAGGCCACCCGCGAACTTTGCGAACTGCGCAACATGATCAATGTGGGCTATCTGATTACCCGCCAAGCCATGGAACGCAAGGAGAGCCGCGGATTGCACTACACGATAGATTATCCGCACGCGAAGAAGTAACACACCAAACAACCCGAAAGCATGAGGAAGAGATTTCGCGCACTCATACTTTTCTGTTTAATAGCAAGCTGCCTTCACAGCCAGACGATGGACGACAACGTCGTTATCAATAGCTGTGAAGACAGCTATGTTTTTATGGAAGAAGGGGGAAATGCCGTAGTCCGCAACACCCTGAAAACCGAATATGAAGCCCTGCGCATGAGTGCCGATATACAGCCTTACGTCTGCTACGGCGAATTCATCTCCCTGGACAATGCCAAAACCAAAGGCATCTTTGCCCCCAAAGCCATCCATCAGAATGCCACGCCGGAGAACGTATTCTTCGACGATACCCGCATCTGCTACTTCAACCTCTCCCTGGACAGGCAAGGCAAGAAGGCAAGCGTGGAGTTCAATCGTACCTTCCGCGACCTGCGCTACTTTACACGCATTTACTTTCCCGAAGAGTACTTTATCCGTGAGAAGCGTATTTCAGTCACCATCCCCGCTGCCCTCTCCCGGTTCCGGTTGATGGAGAAGAATTTCCCTCACGGTATCCGGTGCGAGAAGAGTGTGAACAAGGAAGGAGATTCCCTCTTCGTTTACACCTTGAAGGCGCTGCCTGCCATGAAGAAAGAGGAAAACGCTCCCGGTAGCAGTTACCTCTACCCGCATCTGCTGATAACGGGGTCTTTTACTGATACACAAGATATGTACCGCTGGCTGAATGGGTTGGCAGAAGTAGATTGCACCCTGCCCCAAGCTGAAACGTTGCTGGCGGAAATCACCGACGGATGCTCCACCGAGATGGAAAAGATACGCCGCACCTACTCTTACGTGCAACAGAACATACGCTACATAGCCTTTGAAAGCGGACTTGCCGGACATCAACCCGACCGCCCTGCCGAAGTGCTGCGCAAGCGTTACGGTGACTGCAAAGGCATGGCCCTGCTGCTGCGTACCCTTCTCCAGGCGCAAGGCTTCGATGCCCGGATGGCTTACATCGGCACAGACGACATCGCCTACTCCCCCGACGAAGTGCCTACGCTTGCCACCATCAATCATGCTGTCTGCCTGCTTTTCTATCAAGGGCAAACCTATTGCCTGGATGCCACCCACCGCTACATTTCTCCGGAAACCATCCCGCAGGAGATACAAGGGCGGAAAGCACTGGTAGAGGACGGAACGGACTGCCTTGTGCAGACCCTTCCCCGACCGGAAAGCCCTACTGCTACCGACAGCCTGCATTACCATTATCACCTGACCGATGCACCGGCGCTGGAAGGCATCGCCACCCGCACCTGTACCGGCGAGCATCAGGAACTGCTGCTCAGCCCCTACCTCAGCCAGCCCAAAAAGTATCCGGACAAGGTAGTGAACACCACCGCCGTGCAGTTTTCCGACGGGGAACTCTACCTCGAACCCGACCCGCACGATGACTTCTTTGCCCAGTCCATAGATACCACCCGCCGCCAGCATGATTATCTGTTGCCGTGGCGATGCCGCATCGTCCGTGAAGTGGAGATAGATATTCCACAAGGACGAACCATCTCCTATCTGCCGCCGGACTTCCATATCGATACGGAACAAGGATTACTAAGTTGTACTTACCGCGTAGAAGCAGGCTGTATCCTCTTCCGCAAGGTAATGGAGATACGCAAAAGGCACATTCCACTGGCGGTGATTCCTGTCTGGAACGATGCTTTGCGCCGCTGGAAGAAAGCTTGCGAAGAACAAATCATAATCAAATAACCATGAAGGCAACACATCACTCCCTGAAAGCAGTACACCTGCCCCTATTATTCTTATTCCTGCTTTTCGCTTCGACCGTAAGCGCCCAGAAAGAAGACGAAAAATATGCCGCCTTCGCCCGTGAACTGCGCAGTGAAGTATGGGCGATGGAGCTCCCCGGCTTCGACAACATAGCCATACCCGAAAAATATAAGAGCGCCCCTGCCGTTATCCTTGCCGCACACGACCGCCTGGAAGTAACGCGGAAAACCAAACTCGACTGGTGGGGAACAGGGCTGACCAAGCAGCAGATTACCTGCCGCGGCATCTTCCGCCAACTGGTCTACATCAATAGCCAAAGCGCCCTGGAAGAGATGTCGGAATACAGTTTCCTTTCACAAGAAAAGAAACGCTACACCCGCAACGAACAACAGCGGGTGCTGGGCATACGCATCTTCAAGCCCGACGGAACCATCAAGGAAGTAGACCCCGAAGAATTCCTGGAAACCGACGAGAGCCGCCAGGCACGAAGCCGCGGTAACACCCTGGAGAAGTGGCAAAAGGTAGCCGTTCCCGGACTGGAGATAGGCGATATCATCGACGTTTTCTTCGCCAAATACGCCACCCTGAATGACCAGAACCTGGAACCTTTCAGTTTCTACTTCAAGGGACAATATCCCTTGCTCACCTACTCCATACATTGCGAAATAAACCCTAAGTTGAGCACTTTCTACCGCTGCTTGAACAGCGCTCCCGACTTTGACCAAAGCACCGACAGCGAAGGAAACTACATCCTCGACCTGCGGACCATCACTCCCAGGCATCCCATCCCCGATCTGTGGTACAACGCCGCCCGACAGATGCCCATGATTCAGATGTTCATTTACAACAGCAAGACTCCATACGCCTGGATGCCCCCCAGCGTCCGCCGGCAAGGACTGCATGCCAACCCCAACCCGCAACTGATTATTGAAGACACCCGCGCCGCCATGAGAGCTCCCGGCACCAACTGGTCCGGCCTGCGCAGCGGAAGGAAAAACGAAATAGCCAAAGCCCTCAAAGCCCGCCAAGCCGAAGGATGGAGCGACGAGAAGCTCATGGACTACCTCTATCAATACTGCTACTACCGGTATATGGAAAGCGGCGCAGACTACACCCCCGCCAGCTTTATCCTGTTGATGCACGACCTTCTGGAGAAAGCCGGCATAAGCCATCAGGTAGGCATCACCACCAAGGACACACAAGTCCCCCTCGGCCAACTCATCAGCTACCACTACACCGTTTGGTTCATCCGGCTGGAAGCCAATGGAAAGTGCTACACTCCCCCCGCCTGCTACGCCGCCCCCGGTGAGATTCCTGCCAACCTGCAAGGCGAAGACGCCATTCTGGAAGGTAATGCCCGGTTCACCCTTCCCATTGCCAAGCCCGAAGAGAACCGGGACGTAGCCACCATCACCGCCTCTATCGAGGAAACCATGCTACACATCAAACGCCGTGAAGAGATGACCGGCGCACTGAAAGAGCCCTTCCAACCCTACCTCGTACTGGACGAAGACCTCTACAACTCCCTGCGCCGTATGCTGGGCATCACCACCACCATCTTTGACGAAACCAAAGAGAAATTCCATGCTGACCTGCGCGAAAGTTACCGTCGCGAACGCGAACAGGAAAAAGAGCGTTACCGGAGCGAAATCATCGGCTATCACGATTCGGACGAAGGAATAGGCACGGACATCGGCTATCGCCTTCTCAGTATCGGCAACCGTACGGACAGTACTGCCTTTGCCTACGAGGTGGATTACTCAATAGACGGTTATGTGAAGAAAGCAGGTCCGAACCTCATCCTTTCCGTAGGCCGTCTGATAGGTTCGCAACTTGAATTTAAGGGTGAACAACGCCTGCGACAAGAAGATATTTACTGGGAAATGCCCCGCAGCTACGGATGGAACATCACAGTCCGCCTACCCGAAGGCTGCCAGGTCTCCCCCGAAGGACTGGAAAAGCTAAATATACAAGTGGAAAACGAATGCGGCGCCTTCATCGCTCAAGCCACCGCTGAAAGCGGCACGCTGACCGTGAAAGCCGAAAAGCGCTTCAATCATAAAGTAGAACCGGTAGCGAATTGGGAGAAACTGCTCGAAATAATAGATGCCGCCAAAGCCTATGAAGGCCTGTCGGTAGTGCTGAAGAAATAAGGATGTTTACAGAATGAAAAAACGCCCGAGAGCTTCACATGAAAGCCTTCGGGCGTTTTTATAATTATGTAAACCAGTTATTCTTACCAATTCTTTTTCATCACTTCGAAGTAAGCCTGCGGATGCAAACAAGCCGGACAAACCTGGGGAGCTTCTTTACCGGTGTAGATGAAGCCACAGTTGCGGCATTGCCATACTACCTCGCCTTCCTTGGCAAATACGCTGGCAGTTTCGATGTTCTGGATAAAAGCGCGGTAGCGTTCTTCATGTCCTTTTTCAGCAATGGAAATATTGCGGTACATCAAAGCGATTTCGGGGAAACCTTCTTCGTCGGCAATATCAGCGAATTTAGGATAATCCAATGACCATTCTTCGTGCTCGCCGGCAGCAGCTTCCTGAAGATTCTGAAGAGTAGTACCGATGATACCTGCGGGATAGCTGGCAGTAATTTCTACCATGCCACCTTCCAACCATTTGAACATACGCTTTGCGTGTTCCTTTTCCTGGTCGGCTGTTTCTGTGAAGATAGCAGCGATTTGTTCGTAACCTTCTTTCTTAGCCACACTTGCAAAATAAGTGTAACGCATTCTTGCTTGTGATTCACCGGCGAATGAAGTCAGCAGATTCTTCTCTGTCCGAGTTCCTTTAACACTTTTAGCCATAGTTTCTTTTTTTATTAGTTAATGTAATTACGTATAAATGTCGTTCGTTTTGTTTATCAACACTACAAAATTACGAATTAAGTTTGAAACAAACGTAACTTTACTTCATCGGATTTATCTATTAAGTGATAGGAAAAAACTATCATACCCGATAACCCGAAGAAGTCCTCTGTAGCTCTCATCTAATTAGAAACAACAAAGAAGCCTGCATTTGTGTTCACTAATCTATAAATTAATACATTATTTTACTTACTTTTGCGGCTTATTTCTATGGACAGCTTATTTAAGCGTATAATTAAAGTAGATTATAATGAAAGCGTTCGAATTCAAACCGAAGCTATACACAGCTTTAAAGAATTACTCGAAAGAAACATTTATGGCCGACCTGATGGCAGGTATCATCGTCGGCATCGTAGCCCTGCCGCTTGCCATTGCATTCGGTATCGCCTCAGGAGTATCGCCGGAGAAAGGCATCATCACCGCCATCATTGCCGGGTTCATCATTTCGCTATTGGGCGGAAGTAAAGTACAGATTGGCGGACCTACCGGTGCATTTATCGTCATCGTTTACGGCATCATCCAGCAATACGGAGAGTCGGGACTGATTGTTGCCACGCTAATGGCGGGCGTCATCCTTATCTTATTGGGCGTATTCAAGCTGGGGGCGGTCATCAAGTTTATCCCCTATCCTATCATCGTGGGATTCACAAGCGGTATTGCCGTCACTATCTTCACTACACAGATTGCCGACATCTTCGGACTGACCTTCGGAGATGAGAAGGTTCCGGGAGATTTCATCGGAAAGTGGATGATTTACCTGCGACACTTTGATACCGTGAATGTGTGGAATACAGTGGTAAGCATCGTCAGTATCTTTATCATTGCCATCACACCCCGGTTCTCGAAGAAGATACCCGGTTCGCTTATTGCCATCGTTGTGGTAACTGTGGCGGTATATCTGATGAAGCAATACGGTGGAATCAGCTGTATCGATACCATCGGCGACCGTTTCAGCATCCGCGCCGAACTGCCGGATGCCGTAATGCCGTCGCTGGACTGGGAAGCGGTGAAGAACCTGTTTCCCGTTGCCATTACCATTGCCGTACTGGGTGCTATCGAGTCCCTGCTCTCTGCCACGGTGGCGGACGGTGTGATTGGCGATAAGCACGATTCCAATACCGAGCTGATAGCACAAGGAGCTGCCAATCTGATTACGCCGTTATTCGGTGGTATCCCTGCCACCGGTGCCATTGCCCGCACAATGGCGAATATCAACAATGGGGGTAAATCTCCCGTTGCCGGTATGGTGCATGCTGTAGTACTGCTGCTTATTCTGCTGTTCCTCATGCCGCTGGCGCAATACATCCCGATGGCTTGTCTGGCGGGAGTGCTGGTAGTGGTATCTTATAATATGAGCGGTTGGCGCGTATTCAAAGGATTGCTGAAGAACCCGAAATCGGATGTCACCGTACTGCTGATTACTTTCTTCCTGACGGTAATCTTCGACTTGACCATTGCCATTGAAACAGGGCTTGTCATTGCCTGTGTACTCTTTATGCGTCGCGTCATGGAAACAACCGAGATATCGGTCATCAAGGACGAGATAGATCCGAATGCAGAATCGGACGTTGCCCTACACGAAGAGCATCTGATAATTCCGGAAGGAGTGGAAGTGTACGAAATAAACGGCCCGTACTTCTTCGGCATTGCCACCAAGTTCGAAGAAGTGATGGCGCAACTGGGCGACCGCCCCAAGGTACGCATCATCCGTATGCGTCAAGTGCCTTTTATTGACTCTACGGGTATCCATAACCTTACAAGCCTTTGCCAGATGTCCCAGAAAGAGAAGATAACCATCGTCCTCTCCGGTGTTAACGAGAATGTGCACAAGGTATTGGAGAAGTCCGGCTTCTACACCTTGTTGGGTAAGGAGAATATCTGTCCTAATATCAATGTAGCGTTGGAACGGGCAAAAGAAATTCTATGATTATCACTTCACGATAATCACATCCATAATTGCAACTAAACTATGGCAAAAAGAAAGAAGAAGAAACAATCGCAAGGTGTCTATTATCTGATACTGTTCATCTGCATCGTTTGCCTTGCCTACGAACCTGTTACAAAGGCTCTGTCTGACGGCAAACAAACGGTGGAAGCTCCTGCAAAGGTAGAACTTCCGGCAGATGTCCGCCTCGAAATACCTGCAAAGCTGAAGAACACTTCCGAACTGATTTTGCACCGGAAAGGCTATACCGTATCTTACAACAAAGACTTGAAGATACCCAACTGGGTAGCTTGGGAACTCACCCCCGAAAAGCTGATAGAACGCGAAAGCCGTACGGACAAGTTCCTGCCCGACCCCGACCTGCCCGAAAGCGAAGCCGTGACTACCGACGACTATAAAGGA
>OGZX01002500.1_pt1 | contig 14595 bp, 13 predicted proteins | sample 1576881 | NCBI WGS metagenome assembly OGZX01 (sample SAMEA3541542, study PRJEB24748) | human gut metagenome | biome: human gut; feature: human-associated habitat; material: faeces | place: China | collected 2012
GCAATTCATCTCACCACCTATAGAGGTGGGAGAATTCTTGCTGATTCTTGTTAAATTTGCCAGAATGAAAATCCGACTGGCGGAACTGATACCTGTATCATAGCATAGATGGTGTCCTATAAAATCACCAGCCATCATGAAAAAGCAATTTTCTGCTACTCATTTTCTCAGTTTTATGTTAATATAAGGACAGTGTTTCGGGATGGAGCAGAATCATGGAGGAATGAGCAAATGGAACCAATGTATCTGTCAATCCGGCCAGTAGAAACCGGGAAGCGGATCAAACAGTTACTCTCGGAGCAGAACTATATGATCCGTGAAATCCAGGGAGCTTTTGGTTTTGAAAACCCGCAGGCGATCTATAAATGGATCTCCGGAAAATCTCTTCCGAGCCTGGATAACTTTATCATCCTCAGCAGACTGTTACATACCAGTATCGAAGATATCCTCGTCATTGACGGGGATATTTCTTTTTCACGGATCTTCTTAAACTACAGGTTCAATGACATTCCGGCTCGTCTCTCTTATAATCATACTATAAGAAAACGATATGGAAAAAGTGTAAGGAGAGAAAAACTTATGAAAATTTTTTTGAAACTGGGCGGACTTTCCATCCTCTCTTGCCAGTATATGTACGTCGACCATGAAGACTATCTTGCAGATGCTCTGTTTGCGCAGAATCAGGTTCCCGTACGATTCGGTCATGAATTTAAACGAAATGGTTCTCCGTACTGTATTATTACCTGCCGGGTATGGAAGAAGGACGTCGCCGGTTTTGAGAGGACCATGGAATCACTGTATAGCAAGATGCTCCTGCTCGGTCATAGCGATTATGCGGAATTCTGTGAAGAACTTATGGGAATGATCGAAAAGGAACGAGGTGCTGCATGATAAAAATTTACGAGTCCTTTTTAAGGGACAGCTTTTGATGTATTATAAAAATATCAAAGAAACCAGTCAGGAGGAAACCATATGAGTAACGGATATGACCATAATTCATACCATGACAGCCATTGTGAAGGACCGTATTGCAATTGTGACGAAAGACGATACGGATATCATTCATCCGGGTCGGATCTTGTAGGCGCTGTATGTGTGATTCTGGCACTGGTTGCATTGCTCGCATTCCCGCCGCTTGGATTTATTATATTTTATGCATGGGTATTCTCCAGGTAAGCGGCCTGGCCGCAGCATTGTTGGAAATATTATGATCGTAAAAGCGCATGGATGACAGAAACACCCATGCGCTTTTCTATACTTGCGGAATCTTCGAAGGCAGAGAATTTTTGCTCTATTCAGTTGTATTCCCACTGATCCGCCCGCAGATCCGGTCCAGCAGCCAGTATACTGCAAATACGGTAACAACGCCCAGAACAGCTCCAAACAGTACATCCGTCGAATAATGCACAAAAAAAGTACATTCTGCTGAAACCAACAATGGCTGCAAACGCAAATACCCCGATCCCCGCCTTCCTGTAATAATGGAAAATTGCCATCGCGCTTGAAAAAGCGAGGTAGGTATGGACGGATGGGCAGGAAAAGCTTCCCGGCTTTTTCACGATCAGCGCAACGGTGGAATCCACTGCAGAGGGACGCGGTCTCGCGAAATTGTGGATGGACTTTTTTAAAAGAAAATATCTCTCAATTTAATAAAATAGTGTTTTATAGCAAACTTTAAACTACTTTTTTGTACTTAATAGGACTAATTCGCAATAATAACTCTACTATTACAATGTAAGTGGCTATTTTTCTTCAAATTGACGCTCTATTTAAATAAAAGTATAGTCAACTTGCATCTTCCATTGTTCTGTATCTCTCACCCCATATTATTGCGTAAAACTCGGGTTTTGCGCAATAATACGGGCCGTTTCGGCGGGGTCTGAGCCAAATTGTTTTAATTGTGTGCGCACACTTTTGAATTTTCTGACGTTTTATCTGCTTTTTTACACCTTTTCCCTGTATTCAACTCTGCTCTCTCCGCTTTTGCCTGCTTTTTCTCTGACTTTTACCCCTTAATAGCTATGTATAGCAATATCTATGTATAACATGTATATCATTCGTATGATCAAGTTGACTCCTCTCCCATGCCATGCTATACTAAGGACAATTCAGGAGGTACGGTAAAATGAGCACAGAAAAGAATGAAAAAGAGATCCGGCAGGTCAATTTTCGTATCGACCAGGCGTCTGCGGACGCGTTCAGGTCGTTCTGCACTGCAAATGGAATGAATCAGGCACAGGGATTCGATCATCTGATCCAGGTGTTGGAGTTAAATAACGCAAAGGCAGCGACCCCGGGGCGTGCCGTTGAGATAGAAAATTTTGAGCGGTTGACAAAAGATCTTCTTGCTGCATATCTCACAAGTCTTGAACTTGGAAACACGACGGAGGCCCGCGTGGCGGAGCGTTTTAAAACGGATCTGCAGCGGAAAGACCGGACGATCGATGAACTGCGGGAAAAGGCCGATCAGGCTGTGAACGAAAAAGAGAAACTTGCCGGATCGTTTGAGGCGTTGAACGAGGAGAAAAAACAAATCGAAGAAAATGCTCTCAGTATGAAACAGGCGATGGAGGCTGCCCGGAAGTCAGCCAATGATCTGGAAGAACTGAACCATGTGCTGAGAGACCAGGTGGAACAGCTTCAGAAAAAGGCGGTCCATTATGACGAGATCGTTAAGATCAGTGCGGCGATCAAATCAGAAAATGAACAGCTGAGCAGGCAGCAGGAAGAACTCTCCCGTCAGCTCGTGAATGAAACTGCGGCAAAAAAGGATTACAAAGAGCAGATCGGGAAACTTACAGCCATGGTCCGGGAGCTGGAACATGCGGCTGCTGAAAATAAAATGCAGCTTGCCGGGTTAAAGAGCCAGTTAAAGGAACAAGAGACGGACTGTCAGAACCGTTTAAAGCAGGCACAGATGCAGGCGGATCTTGCGATGGAACGGGCTGTTGCAGCCAAAGAACGGGAAATGCAGGAAAAATTCCGCAAGCTTGACCGGGAAAATGCCCGCCTCATCGCGGAACTTGAACATTTCCGGGCATCTGCTGATGCTTCTTCCGGCAAAAATTCAGGGAATATTAAGGAGCAGGCAGTATGAGTGAGTCGCAGTACTTTGCACAGCGGGATCAGAAAAATGAAGAAAAGCTGAAGGCAATGCTCTCTGCTCTCCCATCCTGCTGTACAGACTTTTTTCGCGGGATCGAGCCGTCGACATCTTCCATGACCCGGCTGTCCTATGCGTATGATCTGACGATGTTTTTTCATTTTCTGAAGGAGATAAAGGAGGAATGGAAAGAAATTCCGTTGGAGCAGCTGCAGACGGAAGCTCTCTCGCAGATTTCCGTGCAGGATATCGAGCGTTACCTGGAAGATCTCAAATACCGCCCAAATGATCCGGAACACAAGAATATGAACAGGGAACAGGGGATTAAACGGAAGTTCTTTTCACTGAAGAGTTTCTTTGGATATCTTTGCCGCGTGGGACTTTTAACGGTAAATCCGACACTTTCCATGCAGATGCCGCGGACTCATGCCAAAGAGATCGTCCGGCTCAATTCGGAGGAAATGAAGGAGCTGCTGGCGGAAGTTGACAGCGGATCCGGCCTGTCAGGCAGACAGAAAGCGTTTCATGAACGGACCAGACTCCGCGACAGCGCTCTCCTGGCACTGATGCTGGGAACCGGGATCCGCGTATCGGAATGTGTCGGACTGAATCTGGATGATGTGGACATGAAAGAAAGCGGGATCCATATCCGCAGAAAAGGCGGCAAGGAGACGACCGTGTATTTCAATGCGGAGGTGGCAAGGCGTCTGAATGAGTACCTGGCGGTCCGGACCGACATCGAGACATTGCCGGAACACAAAAATGCCCTGTTTCTCTCCCTGCGCAATCAGCGGATCACGGTGCGGAGTGTGGAATACCTTGTAAAGAAATACGCATCGATCATCGCACCGAAAAAGAAAATAACGCCGCACAAGCTGCGGAGCAGCTATGGCAGCGCTGTTTATAAGGAGACCAACGATATCTACCTGGTTGCAGATATTCTGGGCCATAATGATGTAAATATTACAAGAAAATTCTATGCGGCGATCGAGGAAGACCGGAGAAAGAGTGTGAAGAACCTGGATATTCTGTGAGTATCCGGGTTTTTCCGTATTTCTGATCATTACGTCTTCTTTTAGACTTCTGTCTTTTTCGAGACGCATTTCAGAAATTGAAAAACGTCTTCAAGACGCATTTCAAAAATTGATACCGTTTTTCGGATATTCTCTACGCATCCTATACCAATGCCCCCTGTTTTTTCAAAACCTCCTGAACGTGTTTTATCTCTGCCGTTCCCTCCAGGGCATGGCATGCGGCGGCAACTCCGGCGGCATGTCCGGTTGCAAAGCAGGTTCCCATGACGCGGACTGCCGCAAATGCTGCTTCATCGGAAGAAATCATGCGGCCTGCACCGTATAGGTTTTCGATGTTTTCTGACTGCAGTGCACCAAGTGGAATGTCGAAATAGCTTCCTTCCTTCACATCCAGATAAGTTGCCATCTTGTCAACATCTTTATGGATCTCCGGTTTCCATCCACAGCGGGCTACACTGTTCTGGCACTTTTTTCCGGTAAGAACATCATCCACGGTAAGGGTTTCTTTTCCGACCATTCTTCTCGTTTCCCGAAAACCGATGGACGGTCCGATGACTGCTAACTCTGCGTGCTCCATGCCAGGCATGTAGGTTTTTAAGGCCTGTACATAACTGAGTACCTGTTTTCTGGTTTCCCGCTCCATATGGGTAAGGTCTGCGGCTGTCAGTCCCTCCGGAATTACACTCGGAAGAAGCACACTGACAATATCAGAATACTCTTTTTTCAGGATAAATCCCTTTTCTCTTGTAAGGTTCGGGATTCCTGCCTCCTTGGCCTTTCTTACTGCACGCCCCACAGCTTCAGGTGACATGTCGCAGTTCGTGTTGACACCGCTTAACCGGAATGGCATGGTTGCCGCCTGCGGGTGTCCGTCGTCTCCGCCCCATATCAGTTTTGCCCCGGAGCGATGAGTGAGATTCGCATCTCCGGATGCATCCACAAAGGTTTTTGCCATTACGGTAAAACTTCCCTCATCATCAGAACACTGAATAGAAACAATGGATCCATCTTCTACCTTCGCACTGGTCATGTATGTATGCAAAAAGTAATCCACATGTTCTTTTTCCAACAGATTGTCCATCGCACATTTTAAGTATTCGGGCTGGAAATTGACATTGTAGTTTCCGGTCGCGGAAATGACATAGTCCACGGTCGGCCCAAGTGCCCCCATCTCATCTAACACGAGCTGCCCTACGCCCTCAACGACACGAACCGGATTCTTTCCGCAGGTAAAAAAGCCGCAGAAGGTGCTGACCCCGGAATGGGTCGCCTCTCCGCCAAGATAAGCGTTTCTCTCGATCAAAAGTGTTTTCGCTCCGGTTTTCGCAGCGCCGACCGCAGCAGACACTCCGGCTGTCCCGCCTCCAACAACAACGACATCATACTGATACAAACGTTCCATAGTAATTTGTACTCCTTTTTCTGTCAATATCCTAATATTATATTGAAACATGCGATCATGCAGGGATTTGAAATCAGAGGATAAAAAATGCGCCGCAGCACCATGAAAAGGTATCTGCGGCTTTTTTGAGCTACCGGCGGCAGTTATGCGTTTGGGTTCTTTTCTAATAAAAGCCGGTAAAGCGTCGGCTCCGCATGGATCGCCTCCAGGATCGCTTCGATCTCCTTCCGGTTCTCCTTCTTCTTTCCCTGCTTTACAGCCCGGATCAGGAGGTTCTTTGGCGTGTGTTCCATGTCGATGAATTCCAGGATCTGGACCCGGTACCCCATGGCCTCGAGGATCTCCGCGCGCAGGGCGTCTGTGTAGAGGGCGGCCATGCGCTCTTTGATGATCCCGTAGCGGAATACCGGGGCAAAAAGATCGCTCTTCATCTGCTTATTGACCTCATGCTGGCAGCAGGGAACAGATAAGATCACCTTTGCGTTCCAGCGGACTGCCTTTTCCAGCGCGTAGTCCGTCGCTGTGTCACAGGCGTGCAGTGTCACGACCATATCCACCTGGTCAGTGCCCTCGTAGGAAGCGATATCGCCGTGAAGGAATTCCAGGGAGTCATAGCCGAATTTCTTTGCAAGCTGCGAGCAGTGCTCGATCACGTCTGTTTTCAGATCCAGACCGGTGATCCGCACCGGGTATCCCTTTAAGACCTTGAGGTAATAATACATCGCGAACGTCAGATAAGACTTTCCACAGCCGAAATCGATGATCCTCGTCTCTTTATTCTTATCAAGCTTCGGGAGCACGTCCTCGATAAATTCGAGGAAACGGTTGATCTGGTTGATCTGGCGGAATTTGTCGTACTTCGCGTGGACGATCGCCCCGTCCTTCGTCTGGACACCGAGCTCCACGAGGAACGGGACCGGGATCCCTTCTTCGAGGATGTAGCGCTTCTTCCGGTTATGGGAAAGTCCGTTCGCCCAGGCAGCCTGAAGAGCCGCGTCGGAAGCGTCGGAACCATTCGTTCCGGAAGCTGATGCCCCATTTCCGGAGGTATTCCCGGAAACCGGCTTTTTCTTTACCTTAACAGTCACCTTTCCCTTTTTGCTCACAAGAACGGAACTGCTCTTATCTCTCGCCTCGAGCTGGAGCTGGCGGAAACTTGTTTCCATGAGACCTTCCAGATAGGCAGCCGCTTCTTCGGCTGTCAGATTTTTGTGGAAAGCCTGTTTTCCGATAAATTCCTCCGCCTGAAAATGCAGGACGCCCTTTGCCAGTACCGGGCGGATCCGTGCCTTCAGAAAATCATTTTTCTCCGCCTGACCGCTGGCAGTCGCCTGGATCAGGTTTTCATTTAAAAAATCAGTGAGTACACTGTGAAGTTCTCTCTTTTCCATCACTTTTTCTCTCCCCAGCCGCCGCGCAAAAGTTCCGGATGATCCGTCAGATGGGCAAAATCGTTAAAACGGTTTAACAGCATTTCGCCGTCGGATTCCCGGTAATAAAACTCCGTGATGCCGCAGTTTTCCAGATGTCTCGCAAGGAGCGGAACATATGCCCCGTCCATGTGAAGATAGTGGGTCACAAGACTCCGGATCACGCCTCCGTGGGTGACGACAGCGACCGTCTCCGCACCGGACTTTGCGATTTCGTCCATGACCGGAACGGCACGACGGATCACGTCCGCCGCACTCTCTCCGCCCGGATATGGAAGATCCTGTTTCATGGACGCTCTTGCGGCGAAAAAGTCCGCGTAGCGCTCCATGATCACATCGTCCGAAAGTCCCTCAAGATCACCGAAAGAGATCTCACGGAGTCCTTCCCGGATAAACCTCGGCGCCCGGATCTTCTCATTGATGATATCGGCGGTCTCACGGGCGCGGATCAGGTCGCTGGACCAGACGGCGTCGATGGATTCCTTTTTCAGTCTCTCGCCGAGGAGCTCGGCCTGCCGCCTTCCTGCATCGGAAAGCGGCACATTTACGTTGCAAAGCGGGCTGTTCTGCCTGCCGTGACGGATCAGATAGATTCTCATAGTTTCTCCTGTTTAGTTCTTAAAGCTGTGGATCGGTGCCGGGATCCTTCCGGTCCTGTTCACAAATTTCTCACAGCTGAATGAGTTGACCGGCATGATCGGCGCATGTCCTAAAAGACCGCCGAACTCGACCGTCTCGCCGACGCCCTTTCCAATCACCGGGATCAGGCGGACTGCCGTCGTCTTCTGGTTGACCATACCGATCGCCGCCTCGTCTGCGATGATGCCGGAGATCGTCGCTGGGCTCGTGTCTCCCGGAACTGCGATCATGTCAAGACCTACAGAGCATACGCAGGTCATCGCTTCCAGTTTCTCGATCGTAAGAGCGCCTTCGTTGACCGCATCGATCATTCCCTGGTCTTCGCTGACCGGGATAAAGGCGCCGGAAAGTCCGCCGACGTAGGAGGAAGCCATAACGCCGCCTTTCTTTACCTGGTCATTTAACATGGCGAGAGCGGCTGTTGTACCCGGGGCACCTGCGCGTTCCAGACCGATCTCCTCCAGGATCTCAGCGACAGAATCGCCGACAGCCGGTGTCGGAGCCAGGGACAGGTCGATGATGCCGAACGGGATCCCGAGACGCGCGGATGCCTCTTTCGCTACGAGCTGGCCGACACGGGTGATCTTGAATGCCGTCTTTTTGATCGTCTCACATAAAGTTTCGAAATCAGCGCCGCGAACAGACTGGAGAGCCGTCTTTACAACGCCCGGTCCGGAGACGCCGACGTTGATGATCGCGTCTGCCTCTGTAACGCCGTGGAATGCTCCCGCCATGAACGGGTTGTCATCCGGTGCGTTGCAGAAAATAACAAGCTTTGCGCAGCCTAAGCAGTCGTTGTCTTTCGTGTACTCTGCGGTTCTTACGACCATCTCGCCCATTAAGCGGACTGCATCCATATTTAAACCGGTCTTTGTGGAGCCGACATTGATGGAGCTGCAGACAAAATCGGTCTCTTTTAACGCCTGCGGGATGGAGCGCATCAGGTTCTCATCGGCTGTAGTCATGCCCTTGGATACAAGAGCGGAATATCCGCCGATAAAGTTGACGCCTACAGTCTTTGCCGCACGGTCCAGGGTCTTTGCAATCGTCACAAAGTCCTCCGGGCTCTTGCAGGCAGCTCCGCCGACAAGGGCGATCGGTGTCACGGAGATCCGCTTGTTGACGATCGGGATCCCGAAATCGCGCTCGATCTGTTTTCCGGTCGGGACCAGGTCCTTTGCGAGTGTCGTGATCTTGTTGTAGATCTTTTCGTTTAATTTTTCGAGATCGGAGTCACAGCAGTCCAAAAGGCTGATGCCAAGAGTGATGGTGCGGACATCCAGGTTCTCGTGCTCGATCATATTGTTAGTCTCGTTGACTTCCAGATGTGTAATCATAATTGTTTCCCTCTCCTCAAGCTGTCATTAGATACGATGCATTTTTGTAAAGATCTCTTCACGCTGGCACTTGATGTTGACGCCGATCCCGGCGCCGATCTCATCGAGTCCGGAAGACATTTCATCGAAGGAAACGTTTGCTCCGCTTCCGTCCACGATCATCATCATGTTGAAGTATTCTTGGACGATGGTCTGGGAAATATCAAGGATGTTAATTTTATGGTCCGCAAGATATGTACATACCTTTGCGATGATGCCTACGGTGTCTTTTCCTACTACGGTGATAATAACTTTATCCATGGAAATTTTCCTCCTTGTGTTGTGCCTTCCGCGTATTGTGATCCAGATCCGTCCGGACTGAGATCGTTGCCGGAACATATGGATCCCGGGAAAGGTAGCTTTATGCAGTGATAAAGCGTAAAATTTTCTTAAAATATATCATTACAGCCGGTAAGATGCAAGTGTTTTTTCGCAGCATCAGCAAAATCTGCTACAGACTGATGATCTCCGACATCTCGTCTCTCTTTGCGACTGCCAGGTGAAAATCATCCGCATGGTATGGGCAGTCTCCCATGTCGATCTCCAGCCGGACGGTCTCATAGGCCAGCTCCGGCATGTTGTTCTCCTTGCTCAGATGTCCCAGCAGGATGTGCTTTAATCGGCCGCTCAGGATGCAGTTTAAGAGGCGTCCGGCGTTCTCGTTGGAGAGATGACCGAAATCTCCCATGATCCGGCGTTTTAAGTAGTATGGGTACGGTCCCGTCTCCAGCATCCGAAGGTCATGGTTGGACTCTAAGAGCACCGCGTCGAGATCGAGGAGATGGTCGATCGTGTACTGGTTGAAATGTCCAAGGTCCGTTGCGACTGCCACAGACTTATTTCCCGACTGGATCCGGTAAGCGACCGGGTCGGCCGCATCATGGTCGATGTGGAACGGCTTGATCGTCAGATCCCCGAGGGAAAATTCGGTGTCCGGCAGGATCGGGTGCAGCAGCTCCTCCGGGTATTCGCCGAGGCCTTTGATCTTCCGGATCTCGTCGAGTGTCCCTTCTGTGGCGTAGATCGGGACTTCATATTTTCTCGCAAGGACGCCCAGTCCCTTTACATGGTCGGAATGTTCGTGGGTGATGCAGATGCCGTCCAGTTCGCTCGTCTTTAAGCCGACCTCGTTAAGTCCCTGCTCGATCCGCTTTGCGCTGATGCCGGCGTCGATCAGGACGTGGCTCTCCTCCGTCCCTGTGTAGATGCAGTTTCCGCTGCTTCCGCTGGCAATACTAACAAATCTCATGGTCAAGGATCTCCTTCAGCTGTCGTTTGATATCAGATTCGTCCCCGTTGTTGTCGATGACACGGCTGCAGAGCGCGCGGTATTCCTCCTCCGACGCCTGCCTTCCGATGATGTCCTCGCATTTTTCATGGCTGTAGCCGCGGTTTTCCATCAGGCGGACGATCCGGTTCTCTTTTGTCGTGTAGACGTACCAGAGCTCGTCAAAGAAGTTCTTCGGCGCAGTGTCAAAGACCGCTGCCTCGATGATCACGAGGTTTTCACTGGCGGCCTCCGCCTCTTCCTTCATCGTCTTCCAGACTAACGGATGGATGATGGAGTTCATCGTCTTTAATGCTTCTTTATCCCGGAAGATCAGGTCCGCCAGCGCTTTCCGGTCCACGGCTCCGTCCGGGGTGAGAAATGACGTTCCAAGCGCCTCTGTGACCTTTCTGAGTCCCAGACTTCCCGGCTCCATGAGATCGTGGGCCACAAGATCCGCGAGAATGATCTTCGCCCCGAAATCGTTCTTCAGTACCGCGAGCACACTGCTCTTTCCGGCTCCGACTCCGCCGGTGATCCCAATAATTTTCTTCTGTTTCATCTATTTCGCCTCAAACCAGTTTTTTCCGTCATGCATGTCGATCTCCAGCTCCACTTTTAAGGATGCCGCATGGTGCATTTCTTCGGAGAGGATCTTCATGACGATCTCTTTTTCGTCCTCCGCCGTCTCGACGAGGAGTTCATCGTGCACCTGCAGGATCAGTCTGGAACGGAGATTTTCCCTTCTTAACCGCTCGTCCACCCGGATCATCGCGATCTTGATGATGTCGGCAGCCGTTCCCTGGATCGGGGAGTTCATGGCTACACGTTCTCCGAAAGAACGCTGCATGAAGTTCGAGGACTTTAACTCCGGTACCGGGCGGCGGCGTCCGAACATCGTGGTGACATATCCCTGCTCCTTCGCGTGGGCAACAAGGCTGTCGAGGAAGGTTTTTACCTGCGGATATGTCTCAAAATAGCGAGCGATGTAATCCATGGCCTCTTTTCTGGAGATGCTCAGGTCCTCGCTGAGTCCGAAGGCGCTGATCCCGTACACGATCCCGAAATTCACGGCCTTCGCGTTGCGTCGCTGTAACGGTGTGACCTCATCAAGCGGGATGTGGAATACCTGGGAAGCTGTGATCGCGTGGATATCCTGGGCGGTCTTATACGCCTCGATCAGGCGCTCATCGCCGGACATGTGGGCAAGGACGCGCAGCTCGATCTGGGAGTAGTCGGCATCCAGGAAGATAAATCCATCGCGCGGGACAAAGACTTTCCGGATCTCTCTTCCGAGTTCCATGCGGATCGGGATGTTCTGGAGATTCGGCTCCGTGCTGGAAATCCGGCCGGTCGCCGTGATCGTCTGGTTGAACCGGCTGTGGATCCGTCCGTCTTCCCGGATATAGGTTCCGAGACCGTCCGCGTAGGTGGAATTCAGCTTTGTATACTGTCTGTAGTCCAGGATCTTCTGAATCACCGGATAATCCGGGGCAAGTTTCTCCAGAACATCAGCCGCTGTGGAGTAGCCGGTCTTCGTCTTCTTTCCACCCTTGATCTGCATTTTTTCGAACAGGATCTCGCCGAGCTGTTTCGGGGAGTTGATGTTAAACTCCTGTCCGGTCATCTCCCAGATCTCCTTCTCGAGGACTGCAATCTGTTTCTTTAACTTTTCTCCGTAAGCGGCAAGTTCTTCCCTGCGGACTGCGATCCCCTCCGCTTCCATATGGAACAGGGTATAGATCAGAGGGAGCTCGATCGTGCGGTACAGCTCTTCCATTCCATCTGCCGTCAGACGCTCCAGGAGCGGTTCCCCGGCCGCAAAGGCTGTGTAGGCCATAAGTCCCGCCATACGGGTGAAATTCTCCGGTTCCTTCGCATATGCGTCCTCACAGGACAGCTTTTTGATCAGGTCTGTCCTGGACGGGACCGTCATCCCGAGAAGATCTCTCGCAATGTCGTCATAGCCGTAGGAATCCTTTAACGGGTTTAAGAGATATGCCGCAACCCCGGCGTCATAGACCGTGTCCCCGTAGGAAAGATCCGCGAACGGCAGGGAGTGCTTGAGATCCAGGACCCAGGCATGACCCGTTCGGCAGAGCTCCTCATATTTTCCGGCGATATAGCTCTCCGTCATAAAGCCGCCGACCGGGAAGATATAGCTTCCGGTCTCCTCAAAACATAAGGCGAGGGCTGTCACGGAACCGTTTTCTGCGAGAAGTTCCATTCCGATGCGGTCCGCCTTTTTTGCTTTTTCAAAGAGCGCATCCGCCTCGGAAAAATCCTCCACAAGAACAAACTGTTTCTCCGGTCCGCTTTCATGTTTGATCTCCTCGCCGAATCTCGCCGCGATCGACTTGAATTCCAGGCGTTTCATATATTCATACGCTTCCGGGGTGTAGAGATTTTCCAGTTTCGCATCCGCCATGGAAAATTCGATCGGGGCGTCAATGCAGATCCTTGCGAGTTTTAAGGAAAGATCTGCGAGATCCTTATACTCTTCCAGCGCCTTTTTCGCGCGCGGCGGTTTCACGTCGTCGAGATGCGCGTAGATGTTCTCCAGGTTCTGGTACTGGACAATGAGGTTTGTCGCCGTCTTCTCACCGATGGACGGGACGCCCGGGATATTGTCGGACTGGTCGCCCATCAGGGCTTTCACTTCGATAAACTGTTCCGGTGTCACCTGGTACTCCCGGATCACGTCCTCCGGGTAATAGTTGTGTACTTCCGTGGTTCCACGGCTTGTCTTCGGGAGACAGATCCGGATATGGGTGTCGGAGAGCTGTAAAAGATCCCGGTCTCCGGAGAGGATCGTCACCTCGTAGCCCTCTTTCTGCTCACGTTTCGCGATGGTTCCAAGGATATCGTCCGCCTCATATCCCTCTTTTGTGAGGATCGGAACACCCATGGCCGTCAGGACTTCCTTCATAAGCGGTACCTGCTCGTGAAGCTCCTCCGGCATCGGTTTTCTTGTTCCCTTGTAGGCATCAAACATTTTGTGGCGGAACGTCGGGGCTTTCAGGTCAAAAGCCACCGCAAGGTAGTCCGCTTTCTCCTCATCGAGAACTTTAAATAAAATATTTAAAAAGCCATAGACCGCGTTCGTGTGGAGACCTTCCGAATTTGTCAGGTTCGGCACACCGTAGAATGCGCGGTTTAAGATACTGTGACCGTCGATCAATACGAGTTTTTCCATGTTCACTCCTCTAAAATCTATAGATATCCCATCGTTGTCCAGATGCGGAGCTGCAAAAGGATCATGACGATGAGTGCCATTCCGCACAGAGTCGAGATCGCGTAGGATGCGATCTGGAATGTGGAGATATGGCACAGGGACCGGTAGGATTCCGCTACCTTTCGTTTCAGATCCCCCACGATGTCATATGTTCCATCCGCTTCATCCAGCTTTTTTAACCCCACATCCACCATGTAGTGGATCTCCAGTTCTTCCCTGCAGTTTTCACACGTTTTGATATGGTCCAGGAAATCTTCCAGCTCCGTCGGGGACAGTTCGTCCTTCATATACGGAACTACCATCTTTTCTGCTTCCATACAGGTCATGGAACACACTCCTTTCAGTCTGAATATACGCGGATCCCGGTTCATTGTCCGCGTAAACGCAAAAAGACACGACCATCTAATGAGAGTCATGTCTTTTCGTTTCTGCCGGCGGCCGGACTTGAACCGGCACGAAGTTACCCCCGTCAGATTTTGAGTCTGATGCGTCTGCCATTCCGCCACGCCGGCATATCTTCGCGGCTGTATATTTCAACAGCCGCATATAAGTTTATCATAAGAACATGAAAATTGCAAGCAGTTTTAGTGATGGAACAGACGGATGCCTGTGAATGCCATCGCCATTCCGTACTTATTGCAGACTTCGATCACGTTGTCGTCACGGACAGATCCGCCCGGCTGTGCGATATATTTTACGCCGCTCTTGTGTGCGCGCTCGATATTGTCGCCGAACGGGAAGAAGGCGTCAGATCCGAGAGCCACATCCTGCATCTTGTCGAGCCATGCGCGCTTCTCTTCTTTCGTGAATACCGGCGGCTTCTCCGTGAAGACTTTCTGCCATTCGCCGTCAGCAAGAACATCCATGTACTCGTCTCCGATGTAAACGTCGATCGCATTGTCGCGGTCCGCACGTTTGATCTTGTCGATAAACGGAAGATTTAATACCTGCGGAGTCTGACGGAGGAACCAGTTGTCTGCCTTCTGGCCTGCAAGACGTGTACAGTGGACACGGGACTGCTGGCCTGCGCCGATACCGATGGCCTGTCCGCCCTTTACGTAGCAGACAGAATTGGACTGCGTGTATTTTAAGGTGATCAGGGAGATCAG
>OGZX01002505.1_pt1 | contig 14557 bp, 10 predicted proteins | sample 1576881 | NCBI WGS metagenome assembly OGZX01 (sample SAMEA3541542, study PRJEB24748) | human gut metagenome | biome: human gut; feature: human-associated habitat; material: faeces | place: China | collected 2012
AAGTGTCTTGGCAAAATGGAAGATATTAGTCTCAAAGACGGTCGTACTATTTTGTTTGTGAGTCACTCCTTTGAGATGTTACGCCAGTTCTGTAGACAGGGTATTTTTCTGCAAGAAGGACAACTAATTAAACACGGCTCCTTTGAAGAAGCTGAAACGGCATATCATCAGTCTGGAACGACATCAATACACATATTTAAGTCTATGGCCGACATCGAACTAACTTTAAATAAGTCCATGAAAGAGCACCCCAAAATATATGAAAAAATTTTGCAAGCACGGTTAGAAAATTTTAATTCAGCCAATCCATTTTTTTATTCATGCCCTGGAGATCCAAAATACAAAATAGGTGACTACTGGAAGAAAATGTTGAGTAGATATGTATTAGCAGCCTGTTGTTTTAGTCGTGGAAAGAAAGTACTTGATCTCAAAGGAGGCTGTGGATGGGGTGCTAGTATTTTAGCTCGTTACGCACAAAATGTAACAGTTTTGGAGCCAGATACTAATATTATTCGGAGCGCAAAGGCATATTGGAACAATTCAAATGTACAGTGGATTAAAGGTAACCCACAGAATATTGAAAGCCAATTTGAAGAAAGTTATTTTGATACTATCATTTTTAGTGAGTTTTTAGTTTTTTACAGTGAAGATGAACTCATAAAAATAATTGAATCTTCAATAAAATTACTACAAAAAGATGGTATAATGATTATGACTTCATATTTTGCACCAACTGACGAAGAAGCCACGCGGTGTATTCAAAATAATTCCCATATACCTAACTATAGAATATTTAATATAAATTTAATAAAAAAAATTGGTGCAATGTTCTTTAATGATATCAATATCATTGAGAATCAAATTTTTATAGGTAAACGATAGCTATAAATAAAATTTTTAAGTTCTCTTATTCTCAACAGAAGTTACGCTTTTAATGGAGTTCGGCATGTTAAATAATTTTGCATTTAATCCTATAAAAAAAATTTTTCAATATTTTTTAACACCCATCAAAAGATGGTTCTTAAATGATATTATATATAAACTTAATATTATTGAATCACGGATCGTAACAATCCAAGACACTGTAACAGAAAAAACTCTCTCATTAGAAAATCCCTCTACTACATTCGATATAGACAGGAGATTGTACACAGCTTGTGATATACCAAATCTCATACCTTTGCTCGAGCAAGGCATAACTTTTCAACATCCTGTTGGCGTTGTCATTGCTTCTAAAGCAAAGATAGGGACCAACTGTAAGATCTGGCAAAACGTAACAATTGGAGCAAAATCTAACGAAGGCTCTGCATTAGGCCTATATCCTGAAATTGGAAATAATGTACAAATTTTTGCTGGAGCAGTTATTGTTGGTGACGTGAAAATTGGTGATAATGCCATTATTGGCGCTAATGCTGTGGTCTTACATGATGTAAAACCCAATAATATCGTTGCAGGTGTACCTGCCCAAAAGATAGGTACTACTTTATCTAAGGAAATTGCTGAACATACGAAATACGAGGAGACTGTAGCGTTTGCAAAAAAACTGGATATTTTTCGCAGTTCTGATATTGTTTCAAGCTTGTCCATTAATAGCGTGTGTATAGATTGTGGCGCAAATCTTGGTGAAATGACAGCTATTTTTGCTGAAACCGGTTCAAAAGTTTATTCTTTTGAGCCACACCCGATTTGCTTCGCCAAGCTAACCGAACGATTTGCCGGATACGACAACGTAACTCTCATAAACAAAGGGGTTATGGACAAAAATGGAACAATGAAACTCTATCACTCTGATTTGAGCATGTTTGATCCTGGATTCTTTTCACAAAACAGTTCTTTTTATCTGTCAAAACAGAACGTGACTTCTGAATTATTTGACGAAGTTAACGCTATTGATTTGATAGATTTTATTTTATCGATTGACTCTTATATAGATATTTTGAAACTTGATGTAGAAGGAGCCGAGTTCTGTATCCTTGAGCGCCTAATTCATGAAGATATTTACAAAGATATAAATTATATTTTGGTTGAAACACACGACGATCGTATTCCAGAAGTTGTAGAGTGCGCAAAGCGCGTAAGGGCAGAAATTAAAAAGCGTGGTATTACTAATATTGATTTAACGTGGTGTTGAGTTCTTTTTTAGAGAGCATCATCTTTTATATTGAGGAAAATATGCGCGCACTATCTGTTCTTATGTCTGTTTACAATGGTTCAAAATACCTTCAAGAAGCTATTGAAAGCATTTTAAACCAAACATATACAGATTTTCGTTTTATTATTATTGATGACGCTTCAACAGATGACACTCATGATATATTATTCAAATATGCAAGATTAGATCCCCGTATTATAATTATAACGAATGAACAAAACTTAGGTTTAGCTACAAGTTTAAATTATGGTTTAAATTACTGTGATTCGGTCTATGTTGCACGATTCGATGCTGATGATATTGCAAAACCTGATAGACTACAAAAACAATTAAACTATATGATAGCACACCCATATATCGATATTCTCGGTGGTGCTCTCCAATGCGTAGATGCTAATGGAATACAAACAGAGATTGTAACCTATCCTCTTTCACATGAAGAAATAGTCAAAAAACTTACTGGTTACGGGGGAGCCATCGCGCATCCCTCAGTATGTATGCGCGTCGCTACAATAAAATCTGTTAACGGGTATGGAACAAAATTTCGCTCGGCACAAGATTACGATCTCTGGCTCCGGTTAGTTCATGTGGCTAAATTCGCTAATTTAGCAGATGTCATTGTAGTATATAAAAAACATGAAATGGCTATCAGCCATAAAAAAGCTGAACAACAAGCTATAAATCATATTTTGGCGCTTCAAGCATATGAATCTAGGCAGAATAATATGTCTGATTTTATAGATAAATCACCACTTACACTTGATACAGTGCTTGAAAATCTGACACCCTGTACATATAGTTTGTCATTATTGCTACATATGATTGTGAGTGGCAAAATAAAAGTTGATAACAATGATTTTTTAAATATTTGGAAACTAAATGCTAATAATTTAAGATTAATTGGAAATAGTGAAGATATTGTTTATTTAGTAAAAAAAAAGTATAAACATAAACTCTCATATAGCTCACACACTTGTGTATTCATTACTTAATCAAGATACATCCATATTTATAAAACACATTGAATATGCAAAACTTGTTCTCAAAACTATTTTTGAAAGTGCCTACTTTTTCCATCTTGATAAATAAAAATCTAATTCAAAAAATTAATTATTATATAATAATTTTATCGGTAGAATACAAATTATTTTTACAAAGGACATTTAATGATTGCTAAAAAATATCGATCTCTTGCAGTACTGATGACAGTTTATAATGAAGAAAAATATGTTTCGTCAGCTATCGAATCTATCTTGGGACAAACATATTCAGACTTTATGTTCCTCATTATCAATAACGCATCAACTGATAATACCATAGACATATTATCTAAATATAAAAAAATTGATAATAGAATTGTAATAATAAATCTTAAAAAGAATCTAAATAGAGGTGGAGCATCAACTCTAGGACTTAATTATTTAAATACAGATTTTGTCGCTCGTATGGATGGAGATGACATCGCCTATCCAGATAGACTTGAGAAACAGCTTGCATTTATGGAAGAGCATCCTAATGTTGATGTTTGTGGAACATGGATGGAATCCTTAGAAACAGGTTTTATTTTTAAGGCACAATGTTCAGATGCTGCAATCAAAGCCCGAATGCTTTTTGAACCAGGAGTGTTTCATGCCACAACGCTGTATAAACGAAATGCGATATTAAATGTTGGAGGGTATGACCGATATGCTCTAAATGTTGAGGATTATGATCTATGGACAAGACTTATTGCATCCCAAAAATGTACATTTTCATGTATACCGGAGTCATTATACAAAGTAAGACTTTATCAATTTACAGATCGCCAAGAGTATTACACTCTTCAGAATGAAAATGCTTTACGCATTTCTCTAAAAAATATTGAACTACTTGGCATAAAGAAAAATCATATTCAAGTCGAAATACAAAAAAAATGCATAAAAAGTTTAGCATTCTTGAATAATACAGATATGCTAAATAGCTTAGCATGGATATCAAAAATATACGAGGCAGCAAAACAAAATATTTTGTATGATAGTGACAGTATAGCCGATGAATTAACAAATAGATTCTTACAGATGTGTCCTCAATTTATAAATCTTAAAAAGGAATTACATTATTATATCCAACGTTCTGAGAATTTTGAAAAAGAGTTTATTCATTATCACAGAGAGGCAACTAAATATCAAGATATCTTACAAAATCAACTAATTTTACCTAAACATGTTCAAGAAAAAAATATTTGTTTAAATAAAAAAGATCCCCTAAAAATAAAACAATTTTTTAAAAAAATTAATGTAAAGATCTGGGTAAACCTTAATCGTCTCGCCGAAAAAATACACCCGAACTGTTTATACTATATTAAAAATATTGAACACACCATTAGATATTGTGATGTTCCTCTTTTATCGTTTTCTCAAAAGATAAAACGATGCCTCAAAAAGGGCGATATAAAATTCTGGTTAAGTCTCACACGTCTTTCAGGTAAAATCCATCCCAGATTTTCATATTATATTGAAAAAATTGAATATTGCATCAGACATCGTGATATTTCCCCACTGAGGCGTTTTTTCCATAAAAAAATACTAAAAACTATACCATACTGTAGTAAACTCTTTGGTAAAAAATCATTTCAACCTATTGCCCTGTCTGCTGGGCAGCCACTCGTTTCTGTTGTTATACCGTGCTTCAACTACGGGGAATATATTGAAGAGGCTGTTAACAGCGTGCTCGCACAGACCCTACAAAATTTCGAAATTATCATTGTTGAAGGAGGATCTACAGACAAAACGACACGAAATATTGTCCAAAAGTTACAAAAACCTAAAACAACTATTATTTTTCAAGATAAGCAAACACTAGTGGGTGAAAACCGAAATACGGGCATCAGGCGCGCCAAAGGACGATATATTTGCTGCCTCGATGCAGACGACCTGCTCGAACCGACCTATCTTGAAAAGGCTGTATTTCTTTTGGAGAGCTATGGATATGATATCGTATCAACAAAATTCAAATCCTTCGGCGTACGTAACTGCGATTATGACATTATACACTGCCCCACACTTGATGATATGCTGTCAGGTAACCATGTGAGCACATGTGCTGTGTTCCGCCGTGACGACTGGGTAAAAACACTTGCTGGCTTTATAGACACAGGGAAAGGGGCAAACCATGTTGCTGAAGACTGGCGTTTTTGGACGGAGCTATCAATACAAGGAGCAGGCATTCGGAATATCACGAACGAAGCATTGATGCTATATCGTACACATGAATCTTCCTTGAGTATAAATAATGAAGTTGCTTCACTAGCTCACCAAAAAGAACAAATTCAAAAAGTATTGGCTTTATCTCTGACAAAGAATGCACGAAAAAAATCCAGATCGCGAGCATTGTTACATATGTCCTGTACAAAACCAGGTGGAGTTTTAATGGTTAAACAAAGAGATTCATTACATCATACGAAAGAAAAACCAACATTATTACTCTGCATGGGTCTCATTCTCAACGGTGGCGCGGAACGGTTAACATCAGTCATCGTTGGGTACCTGACGAAACTTGGCTGGCGTGTTATTGTAGTTTGTACAGTCAATGACCTCACAGAAAATAGTGAAGCCATTTCATGGTACACAAAAAGCACAACTGAAGTTTATCAATTGCAACGTTTTTTAGATAATGATAATGAGCGTGGCGATTTTTTAGAATACCTTATTGCTTCGCGCGATGTTGACATAATTTTGCAGGCAGGATCCGCCTTACTCTATGGTATGCTCAAAGGATTGCGAAAAAAATATCCATCCCTAAAAGTAGTTGACTTATTATTTAATGTGTCACCTGAAGGGCATATCGCCTCCAATAGAAAATATCGAGCATTTATTGATCATATTATTACTGAAAATAGTGAAGTCGAGGACTGGTTGCTTTCACATGGTGACACTCGCGATACTGTGAGTCGAATTCCATCTGGTGTCGCTGTTCCAAGTGTTTCCAGTAAAGATTCAAGTGAGTTACGTAAAAAATTAAACATTCCGATGAATGCATTTGTTTTTGGATATTCTGGGCGACTTTCACCCGAAAAAAATCCATTAGCATTCGTAGAATTGGCCATTCGCCTGCAGGACATCGAGCATGTTTACTTTGTAATGACCGGTAGTGGTCCAATGGAAAAACAGCTTTTAGAGCGCATTCACACGCTTCAACCAAAACGTTTTCGATTTTTAGGTTATGTTGATAAGCCATTAACTTATTTTACTATGTATAATGTTTTGGTACTTCCATCTAAACAAGATGGTAGACCTGTTGCCATTATGGAAGCCATGATGTTGGGTACCCCTTGCCTTGCTTCAAACGTGGGGGGATTACACGAACTCATACAGGACGGCATCACTGGAATACTCGTACCACCTGAAGACAGAACTACTCTTGAAGAGCAAGCAAGATACCTAGCAACACACCCTGACATCGCTAGGCAACTTGGCGATGCTTCTGCTGAGAAGGCACTCAAGTCCTTTGATGTTTTGAACATGGTGTGTAATTATGCAAATACACTAAACAACATAGTCAATCACCGGAATATGTAAGGGATAAAAATGTTCCCCTTAAGAATTGTACATATAACAGCATCATCCTCTGTAGGGGGTGGTCCAGAACATGTCTGGCAACTACTATGCCACTTACCAGATACACTCACAGAATTATATCTTGCAGCACCAAAAACAGAACCTTATGGTTCAAAATTTATAGCAAAATTGAGCAAAGAGCATTATTTTGAGCTACCAGAGCGGCGATGGTCAACTATAGCATTCATCAAGCTCATTTTTTGGATTCGGAAGCATAATATCCAACTTATCCACAGCCATGGACGTGGCGCAGGTATTTATGGGCGCTTTGCCGCACTGCTAACGAACATTCCGTGTATTCATACTTTTCATGGTATTCATATACCTCACACTAGATTATCTCATTTGCTTTACCTAAGTTTGGAGTACATATTACAATATATAACACGTGTTTCCATTGCAGTTTCGCCAAGTGAGGCTTCAGAAGCTAGAAAATTAGGATTCACTGACTCTACACTCATCGTAATACCCAATGGGGTTGAATGCATACCACGAGCCTCCAATAACATAAAAAAGATACCTTTTACGATAGTACATGCAAGTAGATTTGATCCTATAAAAAATAGTGAAGCTCTTTTGGATATCGCTCTTGAATTACGCAGTATGGGATATTTGTCCTTATGTAAATTTGTTGTACTCGGTGACGGTGAAAGGAAAAAAGCAATGGAGCAAGCCATATATGAACATGATTTAAGCGATTACTTCGAATTTATTGGTTTTACACCAAGTATTAGACCCTATTTACAAAAGGCTGACTGTTACTTAACAACTTCTTTACGTGAAGGGATGCCTTTGGCTGTACTTGAAGCGCAAGCTGAAGGAGTTCCTGTTATCGCAAGCCGCGTTCCAGGAAACATCGACGCCATAGTGGAAAATATAACAGGCTTGTTATTTTCCGTGGAAGATCTCAAGGTAGCTGCCAAGCAAGTTAAGCGCCTTATAGAAGATGCTGAGTTACGTAAACGTTTGAGTAGTGCAGCGAGCCTTTATATTGAAAAAAATAATAATGTTAAAGAGATGGCAAGAAAGACCTATGAGCTTTATACAATTGTTACTTCCCATTAAGTGGGGATTAGGATTTATGATATCATTATGAACCGTTAAAATAGCTAAATATTCTTTCAACACTATGAGATACGTTTAGGCTTGAAGCTTTTCATATCAAAAAAATGACATGGTAATAGTAAAGATGTTGGTATTTTTATGGAAAAAACTTTACCACAAGCACTCGTGACCGGGGCTTCAGGTTTTTTGGGGCGTCACATTGTTTTAGCTTTGGAAAAACATGGCTTCTGTGTCATAACCATGGGCACAGGAAGTGGTGATGGAGTCCATAATCATATACAATTACAGCGTATTGACGATTCATCACACATTTATGACGCCTTGTATAATTGTCGGTCAACATTATCGTGTGTTTTTCATCTTGCAGGAACCACGCAACCACAGTATATGACTGCGGTCAATACGAAATGGGCCGAAGCATTACTTTCAGCAGTGGTGCGACTACCTTGTCTACCGCTTGTAGCTATTGTCGGTAGTGCAGCTGAATATGGTCCACAACAAAACAATCCTGAATCTCGCTATGGAGCATGGATTAGTGAAACTCTTTCCTGCACACCAGTAAGTGACTATGGAAAAAGTAAGCTCGCCCAGACCAATGTAGCTCTGGGCGTTGCGCAAAGGCAACCTATAATAATTTTTCGACCATTTAATATCATTGGCGTTGGAATGCCACAACATTTAGCACTAGGTAACTTTATCCAACAAGCCAAACAACTTCCATCGGTTCAATCAGGGATTGAGCGTTGTATTCATACAGGTTCACTGCATGCTGTACGTGATTTTATTGATGTGCAAACTTGCGCCCAAATGATGGTTCAGCTTGTATCCATTACAAAAGGATACGGAAAAATCATCAACATATGCACAGGTGTTGGAACAAGTCTTAACAAAATTGTTAAAATACTTATTGCGCAGTTGTCTTCACCTATTACATTGCATTCACAAGCTATACAACCTGTAACAGAAGATGTCGTTGTCGGTTCAACAGATCAACTACATTCTTTTGGAATTGATACAGCTCCATGTAATATAGAACAATGCATCAAATCTATGTTACAGCAACATTCATAAACCGCAAACAAAAGGATTAGCATATGCTACAAGGAAAAAAAGTTTTTGTTACGGGTGCAGGTGGGTTCATTGGCAGTCACTTGGTCGAGGAACTTGTGAAAAACAATGCTGATGTGACGGCCATGATACGCTATGGTTCAAGTGCACACTGGGGAAATATGGAGTTTTTACCTAAAGATATTAAGCAAGAAATTCGAGTGGTTGCCGGAAATATAGAAGACGGCGACTTCATGATGCATACATTAAAGGGCCAAGATATCGTTTTTCATCTTGCTGCACTGATCGCTATCCCATATTCCTATGTAGCACCTCGTAGCTATGTGCGAACCAATGTTGAAGGCACGCTCAATGTTATGGAAGCCGTACGACGGTTAGATATCAATCGTGTGGTTCATACAAGCACCTCTGAAGTTTATGGAACAGCCACATACTCGCCTATTGATGAAGCACATCCTTTGCAGGGACAATCTCCATATTCTGCATCTAAAATTGGTGCAGATAAAATCGCTGAGTCCTACTACCTTTCTTTTGCAACCCCTGTAGTGACATTGCGCCCTTTCAATACATATGGACCTCGTCAATCTGCTCGAGCTTTCATCCCAACTGTTATTTCACAGGCGTTGGAACAACCTACTATACGCATGGGGGCGCTAGATCCACAACGGGACATGACATTTGTTCGTGATACGGCACTGGGTTTCATTGCTGCCGGCACAAGACCATGTATCGAAGGCGAGACTATCAACCTTGGGGTGGGCCATACAAGTAGTATTGGCTCTATTGCGGAACGCATCCTCAAACTTATGAATTGTGATAAACCTATTGAGCAAGATAACACCCGCATCCGCCCTGCAAAAAGTGAAGTGCTAAAATTGCTGTCTAACAATAATAAAGCACAAGAACTAATGCATTGGCGACCAACTGTTTCTCTTGACGATGGATTGATTGAAACTATAGAATTTGTTAAAAACAACCTGCACCTTTTTAAAACAAACACCTATACTATTTAATATTTTTAGCAGAGAAAATACAATATCTATCCTTTTATATCCACTTTTATTAAGTGTATTGATATATTTTATCTAATAAAAAATATTGAACACAAAATAATATTTAAAAAGGTATATAATTATGAAAGCAATTATTATGGCAGGAGGAAAGGGTACACGTTTAGCCCCCTATACAGCAGTATTACCAAAGCCACTTATGCCCTTGAATGATATGCCTATTCTTGAACTGATTTTACGGCAACTTAAGCAATATGGCATTACTGAAGTAATTTTGGCAGTGAATCATTTGAGTCATATTATTCGCGCTTTCTTTGACGATGGTTCGCGTCTTGGAATACAGATTAGTTATTGCTACGAAGAGAACCCTTTAGGGACTGCAGGCCCGTTAGGAACAGCCCTAAATGACTTAAGCGACCATTTCTTACTACTCAATGGTGATTTACTCTGTAATTTAGATTATGAAGATTTGATCAAAGCACATTATGAAAAGAAAGGCAGCGCCACGATTGCTACATATCAACGCGAATTGAAAAGTGACTTTGGGATTCTCGATTTAGATGATTCTCGCCATTTAGTGGGCTATAGAGAAAAGCCCGTCTATAGACATGAAGTAAGCATGGGGCTGTATGTACTTTCACGTGAAGCTATCCGGCCTTTTGTGAAACCAAATGAACATTTAGATATGCCTGATCTTATGCAGATGTTATTAAAGAATAACCACCTTGTATATTGTTATCCTGCTCAAGGCTTATGGCTTGATATTGGTCGCCCAGATGACTATGCAAAAGCTCAAGAGCTTTTTTCAGAACAGCGTGAGATATTTCTTTCTTCATAAAATTATGTCATGCCTTGATACGATAGGACAATGAATATAATTTCTTTGTTTCATAAATTAATAAAATGCTTTCGTATGGGTACGTTGCGTCCTATAGTTCGACTTGCTGTGTTTCGATGGCGAGTTTCTCGTGCAAAAAAAAATAAAAGTTATGACACACTGGTTCCAGCATGTTGTATTTCATGCATAAATACAAAAATAGCCAATAAAATAAACATGCTTCCTGTTCGAAGTTCCCCCCTTGTTAGTATTATCATTCCTTGCTTTAACTATGGACAATATGTCCTAGAGGCTGTTGAGTCTATCCTAGCTCAATCGTATCAATCTACTGAAATATGTATAATTGACGGCGGTTCAACAGATGATATTACGCTTAATGTCTTGAAGAGCATTTCTAATCCGAAAATTTCTATTCTATATCAAGACTCTCCTACTTTTGTAGGAGAAAACCGTAATAGGGCTATTGCTATCACGCAAGGAAAATATATTTGTTGTTTAGATGCTGATGATCGACTTCTTCCTAACTATCTTGAAAAAACAATTTACATACTTGAACAAGGATGTGCAGATGTTGTTTCATCTGGCTATCAAATACTAGGACATCCAGAACGTGTATTTCTGAATATGCCATTCCCACTTTTAGAAGACCTTATTCTTGGTAATCATGTTTTAACTTGTGCAGTCTTTCGTCGTTCCTTTTTTGAAAAGACGAAAGGCGGCTATGTAGACTCTGGAAAAGGGAGTATGCATATTGCAGAAGATTGGCGACTTTGGGTGCATATGGCCGCACTAGGTGCTAGATTTTATGCAATACCTGAACCTCTACTTGAATATCGTATACATGGTACAGATTCACTGAGTCGGCAAGCAGGGATTCGTCCACTTTGGAAACAAGCAGATGCTATATACGAAGCATTGAAAGAACTGATATCTCATGAAGCTCTTGAGATATCGAGACAACATTCTCATAAAAGATTTAGTTTATGCAAGAAGGCTACGAATTTCATATAATTATTAAACAGACTATGATATTGCTCAGTAATTACAATTCTATCACCAATTTAAAATTGTACTTGTGTAAAACTATATAAATACAATAGGGTATCAATAAATTCTTTAAAATTTTTACCTAGAGATGTATGGTTCTGAGAAATAAGTTTTCCATAATATATTAAATACGGCCATACCCAGCGTGGCGACAATGCTACCCCTGTCCGTCCCCGGCTCCACCCCGGCCGCCTTTTGCGCGATCATGGCGCAGGGGATGCGGAGGTTGCTGATGTTGCCGGAAACGAAGGCCATGTATGTCCCGGCCACGCCGACGATCGGAAAGTAGGAAATAGGCTCCACAAACCAGATCACCCCAACGGCGCTCGTGATGGCCAAGAAAACACTCAGGATAGCCGAAAACGGCGGCATCAGCCCGAACCCGACGGCGAGCACAAGGTCGGGGGAGAAATAGAGGACCAGCGCCGTCCAATTGGTGATGCATCCCCACTTGATGACGAAGGGCAGATATTCTTTTTCGTATATGACATGATTGTTGCTCATAATGCGCCCTTCTTGTCGGATGCTGCAGGGACGGGATTACCCGCGGAACGCCTAGGGCCAGATCACGGCGACCAGCATGCCGCCGAACAGGGCGAAGAAGAGGGACCACTAGCGTACCCACTTGAGAGCCTTTTTGTCGGCAATCATGTTCAGTATCAGCATGACTACGCCGCCGGAAATGCAGGATAAGGTATTTTTGTCCAGAGTGATGAGGTGCCCCGCGCTGAAGGAACCAAACGCAGCCAGAATGGCCCCGGAAGCGATGACGCCCATAAGCTTGGTGTCGTTGCCGGAAAATTTGTTCTGCACCTTCTCCATCTTGTCCGCGCTGACGGTAGCGAAAACGATCCAGCCAAGTGCCCCGAGGATCATGGTCCATACGGCATTGGCGAAAGCGATGCCGGTCATGGGGGCCTTGCCGAGGGTAACGCCCACGACCTGCGTGCCGAAACCGGCCGCCATCATCTCGTACATGGCCGAGCCGATGAACGACAGCCGCATCCACGCAATGGGCCCGCCCAGGGAAACCAGCAGGGCGATCATCGCACTGAGCACGACCAGAGAAGGGCCGAGGGCGGTGATGGCGCTGCTCTTGCACCGTTCATCTGCTCGCGGGTCAGGCCCATTTCAAGGCTCGTGGAGTAGGACTTTTTGCTGAAAATGAAGGCTTGAACCAGCACTACAGCCACCGCCAACCCCGCAGCGATCCACATCATCGTGCTGTTGGCAATTTCCAAGTAGTTCATCTCTTCCATTGCCCCCCAGAATGCGGTTAAAAAATCGCTTCATTCAAGAAGCCGCCGGACGTTCCGGCAGCCCCCTGAGCACCGAGGACGCGAACAAGTCACCATAAAGCAACCGCAAAGCAAAAACACGACAACCAAACGCAATAAAGGACAAACTTTCAACAAAAGGCCGTATTGTCGACGCTTCAATCACATGATGAGAAGGCACTGAAAAGGGTAAGATCCGATAAACAAGAAACTCCTTGTCATGGATGCATGAAATAAAAGCATTATATTGGCGTATTATAAAGAATAAAAACATCTTTTAAAAAAGTATTCATCTTATCATAAAAATATCTCCTTCAAAAAAATCTACCAATAGAGTTCTTGTAGTGCACTTCTGAACAAGCAAAATTCGAGACAATGCATTACAGAATCACATCGTACAGTTCATCTATATATAACGTCCTGTGAACAGTATTGCTATCCATATGCGCTCTTATGCTGATGCAACAGACGTCAGGCTTTAACGCGACAGGCAACATCACAACCGATCCAACAATACCTCTTCATGCTATACACGTTATAAGAAATACTGTTAACTGATGTTTTATGCACCACATGTGAGCACAGCGAAGCATAAAGAGAATACATATGGTCAATATATACCAAATAGACGGCATTTCGCATCAAGACTCTTTTCCCATGCCTCCACCCCGATCTAAAAATACGGCGGACGGGACGAAACACCCATCCACCGCTCAACGGTAAAAACAAACCGCACCCACTCAACTCTACTCGTCTATTCTTCCTTCAGCTGCCTGCCCATGAGGGCCTGTACAGCTTCGCGGGGCGCGAACCCCTCATACAAGACGCTGTACATCGTGCCGGTCACGGGCATGTCCACGCCGAGGCGCTGCGCCAGCCGGGGCACGGCCTGCGCGGTCTTGACCCCCTCGGCCACCATGCACATGGATGAGACGATGTCTTCCAGGCTCTCACCGGCCCCGAGGCGCAGCCCGACCTGACGGTTACGGGACAGATCGCCCGAACAGGTGAGCATGAGGTCCCCGAGCCCGGAAAGCCCCATGAAGGTCGATGCCCGCGCCCCAAGCGCCACACCGAGACGGCTGGTTTCCGCAAGGCCCCGCGTGACCAGCGCCGCCCGGGCATTCAGCCCGAAGCCGAGGCCGTCGCTGAGGCCCGCAGCGATGGCAATGACGTTCTTGATCGCGCCGCCGAGCTCCACTCCCGGCACATCCGTGCTTGAATAGGATCGGAACCACAGCGTGGCGAACACTTCCCTCAGCCGTGCCCCAAGCCGTTCGTCGCGGCAACCGAGCACCACCGCCGTGGGCTTGCAGGTCGCCACCTCAAGGGCGAACGACGGCCCGGAAAGGACGGCGTAGCGGTCCACGAATCCGGGCAGCTCTTCCCGGACCATGCGCTCCACCGTAACCAGCTCGGAAACTTCGATTCCTTTTGCCGTATTGACAAGAACGCAGTCCGGGGGCACAACGCCCGCCAACCGGCGAAGCGTCCCCCGCATGGCT
>OGZX01002507.1_pt1 | contig 14553 bp, 8 predicted proteins | sample 1576881 | NCBI WGS metagenome assembly OGZX01 (sample SAMEA3541542, study PRJEB24748) | human gut metagenome | biome: human gut; feature: human-associated habitat; material: faeces | place: China | collected 2012
CTTTGAGGGGGTAGTGCCGGTTACGGCGTGTGAGTTCAAGTCTCATCCTGCGTACATTGAATAGTCCATATAATTAGTTTTAGATACTAATTGTATGGACTTTGTTTTTTCTCAAAATATCTGTCACTCTATCATGCTTTTATTTGTGTACCTTGATAATCATTTTTTTGTTACTTGTTTTGGCACAAAAGTTCCATGCATATTTATGAATATAAAAAGCCTCATCTACATTCACATGTGGATGAGGCTATACTATATCAGTTTATCTAAAAAACAAACTGAAGTGACTAATACCTTTAACCTTAGGAATAGTTTGTTTAATTAATATGTGCCTTACATTGTAAGGCTACTTTTGCAAAGTTAAAAAACTTTTTAGTATTATGCAATACTTGAATTCTATAGTTTTTGAAAAATAATCAGTTTTTTTCATCGGCTTACGGACAAAAATATATGATGTCAATTGTAGATAGGCAGTCGTCTCCATATGAAGCCGGGAATCAGTTTCCAGAAGAATACCAGAATGGCATATTTCCAATCGATAACGGCATGGTGCTTCTTCCGTTCAATCGCTTTCACTATTTTTCGGGCGACATACTCCGGAGACATCAGCATCGGATATTTATCATTCTTCAATAAGTCCGTTTTGACAAAACCTGGGCGGATATCAGTAAATGTAATCGGGAGTTTCTCCATGTGCGCCAGTTGGTCGAGGGCTTCTATGTAAGTGTTCTGGAAGCGCTTGGTAGCGGAATAGGAGGGAGCGGACCCCAATCCTTTTGTCCCGGCAATGGAACTGATTACGGCCAGCTGTCCTCCGCCATGTTCCTTGAAATAGTCGTATGCTGCCGTAACCATTCGGGTGAAACCTGCCGTATTTGTCTGCACAGTTGCCAACTCTATCTCTGGATTCAGCGCGCGGTTCTGGCTGCCGACCCCTGAGCTAAGCAGAAAAACATCCATTCCGCCTACTTTACGGATTAGTTCTTTCAGATGTTCCGCAGCGTCAGGGCTGATGACATCCAACTGTTCGGTTTCAATTTGATCAGGAGCTTCCGTGTGGAGTTTTTCCAGCCTTTCTATGCGGCGGCCGGCTACACCGATGCGCCACCCCTGTTTGATATATAACCGGGCGATTTCATATCCGATTCCGGAAGTTGCTCCTATGATAATAATTCTTTTTGTCGAGGTCATAATTTTATTGGGATTTGTCGTATGCAAATATACGGGGATATATTCATTTGGAGATAATTAGCACCGGTAATAATTGCTTTGTATGGATGAATGTTTTATCTTCGCGACGTTGTTGACAAACCAATGTAATGTAAAAAGATGAAGAAGTGTTTTTATCTCCTGTTGACCTTATTGTGTGTTAACTATTCAGTTATGGCGGCTCCGGGCTTTCGTATAAAAGGAAAAATAGTTGATGCCAGTAACAATCAACCGATTGATTTTGCAGATGTGTTCCTTTTCCGTGAGGGAGAGGTAAATCCGGTGTATCAGGCCTTGCCTGAAGCCGACGGTAGTTTCGGTATTGCGGATGTGAAGGACGGAAAGTATCACCTGTTGGTACGTCTGGTCGGTTACGACTTGTACAATCGTCCGGATATTGAACTGAATTCCTCTTCCAAGATGATGGATTTGGGAGTTATCGCCATGAAACCCCTGGAAGTGGGACTGGCGGAAGTCGAAGTAGTCGCACAGAAAAAGCAGGTCATTTATAAGTTGGACAAGAAAGTCATCGAGGCTTCGTCCAATCTGCTTGCCGGAGGCGGTTCGGCTGTCGATATTCTGGAGAATACGCCCTCGATACGTGTGGATGCGGAGGGAGAAGTGAGTTTTCGCGGAAGTTCTGGTTTTGCGGTGTATGTAGACGGTAAGCCGAGTGTGTTCAGCGGTACGCAGGCTCTGGAGCAGATTCCGGCAGGCCATATAGAGAATATAGAAATTATCACGACCCCTTCCGCCCGCCATGATACCGGGGGCGATGTGGGAATCATTAATATTGTTACGAAGAAGCATGCCCAGCATGGATTCAGCGGTATGGTGAACCTGACGGGTAGCACTGTCCTGTCCCGCGGAGTCGATTTCCTGCTATCGCAACAGAATAAGGCTTCCCGCTGGTATTTAGGCGGGGTTTGGAGCGAACGTTTGCGTAAGAGTCATTTCGACCAAGAAAAGACGACGATTATTTCGGATACGGCTACGACCTCCCATTCAAACGGACCGCGCAAAAGTAACAGCTTCAACTATTCGATGAAGGCCGGTTGGATGTATACACTTCCCAAAACGACATTTAACGTGGACCTGGAAGGCGGTTATGGCGGTCATACCCGCAATGGTGACCTGGATTACAGAGAAAAGCGTTCATCAGGCGGAGCTACATTCGGCGAGGGCGAATATTACAGCCGTGACGATTACGATATACATGAAACCTTTTTTCTGGGAACGGTCGGGTTCGATCATAAGTTCAACGATAAGGGACATCAGTTGACCGGTAGTTTCTATCTTAAATATGGAGGGAACGCCCTGGAGTATTTCCAGAGCGACCTCTTCAACAAAAACAATGAGCGGGAAAAAGGACATCGTGCCTGGGAAGACGAACATCGCTGGACCGTGCGCGGTAATCTGGATTACATTTATCCGTATAGTAAAACGGGTCGTATAGAAGGCGGTTACCAGTATTTTTCTTACCTGGAAGATGGCGACTACACGATGCATTTCTGGGACCCGGTGAAGCAGGAGTTTTATAACCGGGATGATATTTATAATACCTTCTATTTCCAGCATGGTATCAATTCGATCTATGGTATTGTGGCTGATAGCTACAAATCGTTTGACTTCCAGGCCGGTGTGCGTGGCGAGCATACGCATCGCGTCCTGCGTAGCTCGATCCCCGGGAAGGACCGTACGTATAATAAGTTCGAATTCTTCCCTTCCGTCCATTTAGGCTATACATTCCCGAAAGAGCATAAGCTGTTGGCATCTTATTCGCGTCGTATTACCCGTCCGGAACTTTTCTTTATGGAACCTTACATCACCTACCGTGATTTTTATTCGGCGGAAATCGGTAACCCGGATATCCGTTCGGAATATATCAACTCTTTTGAGCTGAACTATAAAAAGAACATTGGTGAACACACGGTTTCAGCCACAGTGTTCCACCGGAGCCGGAAGGACAAGATAGAGCGTCTGCGCGTTCCTTACGAGGCAGGGGTTACGTTGGATTCAATGGCGAACGTCGGGCATGACTATTCGACCGGCGTCGAACTCAGCGGACAGGTCCAGCTTACCCGCTGGTGGAACGTGAACCTGAACGGAAGCCTGTATCACTATAAAGTGAAGAACCAGTATAAGACCGGTGGCGAGAACGAGACGAGTACAAACTACGATATCATGTGGAACAACTCTTTCGATGTTTTGAAATATACCCGCGTTCAGGTGGATGGAAACTTCGTTGGTCCGTCTGTGACGACGCAGGGGCGCACGGATGCTTTCTGGTATGTGAATCTGGCTATCCGCCAGCAATTGATGAAACGTAAACTGTCGGCAACGCTTTCCTTCCGGGATGTCTTCAACTCTGCCCGCTATGTAAGTAAGATTATTACATCCGACTTGCAGTCTATTACGCGTATCCGCCCCAGCTATCCGTTAATTACGCTAACAGTCAGCTATACGTTTAATAACTTCAAGGCTAAGAGCTCACAAAAGAAAGAAAGCCATGATTTGTTTGAAGGTGTAAACCACTAAATAAATTGATAATTAGCAATGGATAATTGACAATGCGGAGATAAAGTTATTGTCGATTGTCCATTGCTAATTGTCAATTATTTGTTACGTTTGTTCCATATTGAAAGGAATATGGAGGAAAAGGAGCTGATATTATTATTGAAGCAGAGTAGTAAAGACGCGTTTACTACTTTGTATAAGCGATATTGGAAACAGGTCTATAATTTTAGCCGCCTTTATCTGACCAGTGTCGATGCAGCCGAGGAGGTAGTCCAGGAAGTCTTTATCAAAGTATGGGAGACACGGGAGTTTCTCCGTGCGGATGACCATTTCAAAGGCCTCCTCTTTATCATTACTCGAAACCTGATTTTTAACCGGCATCGCAAAAGCCTGAATGAAGATTTTTATAAAGTGACGGTTCTTGCCGCTTTGGAAGAACCGTATAACGTAGAAGAAGAAATTGACGCCCATAATCTACAGGAATATATAGACCGTCTGATCGATGAATTGCCTCCGCGCCGGCGTGAGATTTTTAACCTGAGCCGCAAAGAACAAAAAAGCTATAAAGAAATAGCCCTCCTGCTAAACATTTCAGAGAAAACTGTTGAGAATCAAATTAGTGAAGCACTTAAATACTTGAAAAAGAATATCACGTTGCTTCTTCTTTTTATATGATTTAATGCATTCTGTTCCCTATCTCTTATTGTCATTTATCTAAAAAAAGCGATTGGTTCAAATCGAAACTACTATCCCGTCTAATTCGATTTTCTACCCCTTCTAACTCAAATTACCCGCAAGGGTAATATTTTTTAACAAACTGCTGTTTTTGTATTTTGCTAAACATCAAATAGTTATTCAAAATCTCCATTTTAAAGGGGATATTGTCATATTTCTTCGGAAATTTGTACGGTTAAGAACTAAAATTATCTGTTTTTTCCTGAATCGGATAGGGGAAAGGAGTAACTTGCGTGTATTTATAAATGTAAAGCAATTAAAGATGGAATACGAAGACAAAAAATATATACTTAGGAAACTGATGCAGGATGCGTTGACCGAAGAGGAGCAGATTGCATTACAATCGTCCCGACGGGTGATACGACAAATGGAGAGGCAGTGGGACAGTGCCCCCGATGTTATCGGGAGAGACCGTCCGGACGAACCGTCTATCTGGCGGAATATTTGCAGAGTTTCCTGGCAGCATGCAGAAGGCAGAAAGGTTATGTTTTATAAAATATATAGTTTGGTTGCGTCCGTATTGTTGGTGCTGGGAGTGGCCGGTACGGCTTATTTCGCTTATCAGGGCAGAACAACTGTTCCGATGTATGTCGTAAGTTCCGGTATCCAGAATATGGAATCCGTCTCCTTGCCGGATGGGACGAAAGTGCAGATGGGACCTGGCAGCCGTTTGACTTACCCGGCCAGTTTCTCCGGTAAGACTCGTGAGGTGACGTTGAATGGGCAAGCTTTTTTCGATGTGGCCAAGAATCGTGAGAAACCTTTTATTGTCCGTACCGAAGACATGAGTGTGCAAGCATTGGGGACGGCGTTCGAGCTGTTTAGCTATGAAATGGATAATAAAATAGAAGCAATTCTATTAAACGGGAAAATCAAAGTCGGTATTCCTGATAAGGGAACCAAAAAGATGAAAGAATATCTGGTTGCTCCTGATGAGAAAATCGTATTGGATAAACAAACAGGTGAAGTCATGAAACAGGCGGTCAATGCCGATAAATATACAGCTTGGCGTAAGCAGAAAATGTTGAGTTTCGAAAACGAAAAACTTTCCATGATTATCCCTCGTCTTGAACAATGGTATGGGAGAAAAGTGATGTGCCAGAAGGACTTGGCTGATAAATACCGGTTTACTTTTAAGGTGAGAGACGAGTCGCTGGATCGGATACTTTATATGATAAAAGCCTCCTCTCCTTTGATATATACGCAACTGGAAAGTGGAGATTATATATTGACATTAAAATAACTTATTTATAAACAACTTAATTCTGATGCTTATGGAATAAAAAAGAGTTAGCCTACAAAAAAAATTGGAAGATGCCGGCAAGCACCTTCCAATCAGTGAGTTTCCGAAAAATGCATGTCGTAAAGGAGTCCAAGCCAAAGACTTGCATTTATTATTCATCAAAAACTATACAAAGTTATGAAAAAAAACAGTGACAGGGATTATTATATCCCGTTATTTAGAAAAACAAAGCGTATTATGAAGATCACAGCCTTATTTTTGTTGGGAGTCGCATGTTGTATTTCAGCCTCAACTTATGCGCAGGGTTACAAAGTGTCGATCAACAAACAAAACAGCAGTATCATTGAAATCCTCCGAGAGATTGAGAAAAGCAGTGAGTTTACATTCTTTTTCAACGACAATCGTGTGAATGTCAATAAAGCAGCGAGTGTCAACGTTAAAAATGCCACTTTGGAAGACGTGCTGGATCAGGTGTTGAGCAATACCGGTTATAAGTACCAGATCATCGACCGCCAAGTATTGATTAAGGCTTCAGAAACTGCCTCTTTTGCAGGTGTTCAGCAGAATCAAAAGACAATAACAGGTGTAATTAAAGATATGGGTAACGAACCGATCATCGGAGCCAATATCGTTGAAAAAGGCACGACAAACGGAACTATTACTGATGCAGAAGGGAGGTTCTCCCTTAACGTTGCACCTGGTGCAACGTTGGTAGTATCTTATATTGGATATACAACACGTGAGGTTATTGTTGGAAACCAAACAGATCTGGTAATCAGCTTAAAGGAGGATTCTGAAATGTTGGATGAAGTTGTTGTTATTGGATATGGTACTATGAAGAAAAAAGATTTGACAGGTGCTGTAGCTGCTGTTAAAGGCGATGATTTGGCTGCCCGTAAAACAACTCAGTTATCGACTGCTTTACAAGGAGCAGCTTCCGGTGTATTGGTAACCCGTGATAACAGTGCCCCCGGAGCAACAGCCTCTATTAAGATTCGTGGTGTGACGACAATTGGCGAATCCAGTCCGTTGGTGATTGTGGATGGCGTACCGGGAGACATTAATCAGGTGAATCCGGAAGATGTGGAAAGCATGTCTGTTTTGAAGGATGCAGCGTCTGCTTCTATCTATGGCTCCCGTGCAGCTGCCGGTGTAATTGTAATTACGACGAAACGTGCGAAAGAAAATGATCTTTCTCTGAACTACAATTTTGAATATGGTTGGGAGATGCCCACCGTCTTACCTAAATACGTCGGGGTTCAGAGATTTTTGGAAATGACAAATGAAACACGTTATAATGATAATAATACAGGTGGTTGGTATCAGGCATATTCTGAAGATCAAGTAAATAATTGGTTGAAATACCATGGAACAAATCCGGATGTCTACCCTGTTGCAGACTGGCAAGATGCGATTCTAAAAAGCTCGGCTCCCCGTCAAACACATTCTATCAATATTGCAGGGGGAAGCAAAGTTGTCAAAACTAAGGCTTCATTTCGCTATGATAAGACAGATGGTCTTTATGAGAATAGAGGATATGAACGTTATATGATTAGAATCAATAACGATTTTAAGATAAATAAGTGGATTGAGGCTCATTTGGATGTGAACTATAAGCGTTCAAAATCAGAGGAACCACATAGAAATCCGATGGAGTTGAATTATCGTGCAACTCCTCCGATTTATGCTATTCGTTGGAGTAATGGGCTTTGGGGAGATACGAAAGATGGAGAGAACCCATTGGCGATGATTACAGATGGAGGTTTAAAAACAAGTTGGAATAATCGTTTAGGAGGTAAAGCCGCTCTTGATATATCTCCGATTGAGGGATTAAAAATATCAGGAGTGATTGCTCCGACATACAACTTCGATAAAATCAAGAGTTTCGTAAAACAAGTGCCTTATACGTATGCAAATGATCCAACTACAGTGAAAGGCTATATGGCTGGTCATAGAACGACGAAACTGACTGAAAATAGAAATGATAGTTATGATGTGACAACACAATTCTTTGCAAACTATAATAAATCATTCGGAGAACATGATTTCTCGGCTATGATCGGTTATGAAGACTATTATGCTTTTTGGGAAAACTTGAGTGCATCTCGTGATCAGTATGAATTGACAAATTTCCCCTATTTGGATATTGGTCCAGAATCATTAAGAGACAATGGCGGTAATGCAGAAGAATATGCATATCGCTCATTCTTTGGTCGCATTGCTTATAGCTATGCTAACCGTTATTTGTTGCAGGTGAACTTCCGTCGGGATGGTTCCTCACGTTTTGCTCCGGATAGCCGATGGGCTAATTTCCCTTCATTGTCTGCCGGTTGGGTTGTCAGCGAAGAAAAGTTTATGAAAAGCCTGAACTGGAATTGGCTTTCATTCCTGAAGTTGAGGGGGGCTTGGGGTACGTTGGGAAATGAACGAATTACAATGAAAAAAGATGACAAAGATGTACAGAATTATTATCCGTATCAATCTGCATTGAATTTTGGTTCAGGCTTATTCTATAATGGAAATACGGTAAGCTCTTTATTAACGGCGGCCCAGCAATATTATGCAGTTCGTAATATCTCTTGGGAAACGACAGAAACCTGGGATATAGGTTTGGATGCTAATTTCCTGGATGGACGTTTGCATTTTTCCGGAGACTTCTATAAAAAGAAAACAAAAGACATGTTGCTCGCCTTGGAAATTCCGAAGTTTATCGGGTATGATAATCCGAGTGTCAATACCGGTAATATGCATACAACAGGTTATGATCTGGAAATAGGATGGCGTGATCAGGTAGGCGATTTTGGATACTCTGTTTCTGCTAATTTGTCCGACTTTGTTTCTAAGATGGGGAATCTTGGCGGAACAGAATTTTTGGGAGACAAGGTGAAAATGGAAGGTAGTCAATTTGATGAATGGTATGGTTATGTCAGTGATGGACTATTTTTAACGCAGGAAGATGTGGATAACTCTCCGAAGTTGAATAATAACGTAACAGTTGGTGATGTTAAATATAAAGATATATCTGGTCCGGACGGGGTGCCAGATGGCAAGATTTCTTCCGAATACGATCGTGTATGGTTAGGTGGTTCATTGCCTCGTTATATGTTCGGGGTTAATTTTACAGCTTCTTATAAAGGTTTTGACCTTGCTATGATGTTCCAGGGAGTTGGTAGCCAGAATGCCCGTATCAGCAGAGATATGGTTGAGGGATTGAAAAATAACTGGTGTGGCTTCCCTGCGGTTCTGGAAGGTAATTATTGGAGCGTAAATAATAGTGATGGTGATAATGCAAATGCACTATATCCTCGTCTGACTCGTAATAATGTGGATTCCAATATGGCAATGTCTGATTATTGGATGTTTAACGGAAGATATCTGAGAATGAAGAATTTGACATTGGGCTATACGTTACCTTCTGTATTGACAAAGAAGATAAGTATGGAATCTGTTAGATTCTATGTTTCCGGTAACGATTTATTCTGTCTAAGCAAATATCCGCATGGCTGGGATCCGGAAGTAAGTTCTACAGGCTATCCTATTACTCTGTCTGTATTATTAGGCGTATCAGTTAACTTTTAAATGAGAATGATTATGAAACGAAATAAAATAATAGTTTATATATTCAGTAGCGTATTGTTCACGGCATGCCATGATTTGGATTTGAATCCGTTGTCTTACGGTTCAACAGAAACTTGGTATTCGAATGAAACTGAAATAGAGATGGCTGTTAATGAATTGTATAAAGATACATTCTGGCCGTTGGATGAAGATGGAAATACAGACTGGTCTGATGATAATATTTATCGTGAAAATTTGACTCCCTTTCAAAATTCTACTTTAAATGGCCAGACTGATAAAGTAACAGATCTGTGGTCAAAACAATATAAGGTTGTTTCGCGTGCCAATGGAATCATTTTAAAGGCAAATCGTGCTATTGAAGCTGGCGCTTCAGAATCGAAAATCAATGGTTTTGTTGCTGAAGCTCATTATCATAGAGCATGTGCTTATGCTAAATTATCTTCAAAATTTGGTGGTGTTCCTTTAGTAGATGATGATATTGATATTGATAAAGGTATGTCAATGGGACGTACGGATGTTGCAACAGTGAAACAGTTTGTTTATGACGAATTTGATGTGGCTGCAAACGCGTTGCCCATAACATATGCTGGTGTTCAGAGGGCTACGAAAGGGGCTGCATTGGCAATGAAGGCCCGCTATGCACTTTATATGGGTGATTATGATGTTGTTGTTGCTGCATCTAAAGCCGTTATGGATTTAGGCATCTATTCTTTGCATAAGGATTATGGAAATTTGTTTTTAACAAATACGAAGAATGCAGAAGAGTCTATTTTCTTAATTCCCCGGTCAATTGAATTTAATGTAGTAATGGATGTACATGGCTGGCTGCCAAGAAATCATGGTGGATATGCTGTCCCGAATCCTACTTGGGATTTGTTTGCTTCATACACTTGTACTGATGGTTTACCTATTGATGAATCTCCTCTTTTTGATTCACACGATCCGTTTAAAAACCGTGATCCGCGTTTGAGTATGACAATTGTTCCGTTTGGTGAGAACTTTATGGGTATCGAATTCAATCCACATCCGGAGGCATTGGAAGTTATGAACTACAAAACAGGAGAGATGATTAAGAATAATGATTCTCGTGCTGTGGCTCAATATGCCTCATATAATGGACTGGTTTGGAAAAAAGGCATGGATGAAACATGTTTGGAAAATGCAAACAAGATCGATCCAGATAAAATCATCATACGTTATGCAGATGTCCTGCTAATGTATGCTGAAGCGAAAATCGAATTGAATCAGATAGATCAGTCTGTACTGGATGCGATGAACGAAGTTCGTGCAAGAGCTTATGGAGTTGATAAATCAGCCATAGATCAGTATCCTGCATTTACTTCTACAGATCAGAAAACATTGAGAAGCCAGTTGCGCATGGAAAGGCGTATGGAGTTTGCCAAAGAAGGACTTCGCTATATGGATTTGATGCGTTGGAAGTTGATGGATAAAGTAATGAGTAAAAAAGTCTATATGATGCTTTATCCGGCTTCACTTCTGATAGAAAAAGTTGTGAGTCAGGGAGATTGGTTCTGGCCTTTTGCTCCTGAAATTGATGAAAATGGTTTGGCAGATTTCTCTAAATTGGAATCTGCGGGTAAAGTTGCTGTTATTGCGGAGAAGAAATGGGATGACCGACAATATCTGTGGCCGATACCTACTACTGAAATTCTGATTAATCCGAATATGAAGCAGAATCCGAATTATTAATTATCAATCGAAAAGAAAAGGGCATTTTATTATTCATAGGAGGACGATAGAATGCCTATTCTTTATAGTATTATTAAATAAGGTTGACAATGAGCAATAGGAGAGATTTTGTAAAAAAAGCCGGAGCGATAGCTATGGCTACGGCTATACCGGATTTTATAAATTCGGCACCGCTGTCTTCACAAGAGAAAAGTTTGACTTTGAAGCGTCCTAAAATAAAAGTGGATGATCAATGGGACGTAATCGTCGTGGGAGGCGGTCCTGCCGGATGTACAGCCGCGATTTCGGCAGCTCGGGAAGGTGCTAAAACATTATTGATAGAAGCGATGGGGCAGTTAGGAGGGATGGGTACATCCGGAATGGTTCCAGCCTGGTGTCCGTTTTCCGATGGCGAGAAAATTATATATAGAGGATTAGCAGAAAAGATATTTAGAGAATCAAAGAAAGGAGTTCCTCATGAATCTGATGATAAATTGGATTGGGTAAGTATTAATCCTGAATATCTGATGTCTATTTATGATCGGATGGTGACAGAAACCGGAGTGAAAGTTCTGTTCTTTTCCCGTTTGGCAGCAGTCGAAATGTCATCTAACGATACTATCGATGCAATCATCGTATCGAATAAGGCTGGTTTAGTGGCTTTTAAAGGTAAAGTCTATATTGATGCGACAGGTGATGGGGACCTGGCTGCCTGGGCTGGAGCTTCTTTTAAGTGTGGATATGATGATAAGGGATCTGTGCAGATGTCCAGCTTATGTTTTTCTTTTGCTAATATAGATTCCTATGATTATATAAATGGTCCAACATTATATGAATGGAAGAATGAAAAAACACCGCTTTATAAAGCAGTCCGGTCCGGAAAGTATCCTTTGGTAGATACCCATTTCTGTAATAACCTGGCTGGACCGGATATTCTTCAGTGCAATGCGGGACATATGGTTGTCGATACGACGGATCCTTGGGCTATCTCTGATGCTATGATTTTAGGTCGTCAAAAAGCTGTTCAGTATCTGGAAGCCATGAAAGATGTCAGGCCGTCTACTTTTTCAAATGCCTTTGTCGTAAAGACTGCATCTTTACTCGGGGTTAGAGATAGCCGCCGGATAGAAGGTGATTATATATTTACCGTTGATGACTGGAGGCAAAGAAAATCGTTTGAGGATGAGATTGGTCGAAACTGCTATTATATAGATGTTCATAGTGGTAAACATAACCCCGAACATTATAAAAAAGGTGAATCACATGGTATTCCATATCGCTGCCTGACTCCTAAAGGTATTAAGAACCTGCTGACAGCCGGTCGCTGTATATCAACAGATGAACAGGCTTTTGGTAGTACCCGTGTAATGCCTTGTTGTTTAGTGACTGGAGAAGCGGCAGGTATGGCAGCAAAACATGCCATTGAGCAAACAAAGAATGATGTTCATAAGATAGATACCGTCTTTTTAAGAAAAAGGCTGAAAGAAGAAGGTCAATTAATCCTGTAGTACAGGATCAGGTTTTATCATAATAATATAAATCGTCGGTTTTTATGAAGCAATGGTGGATTATAATATTAATAACCATTTATTATCCATTGAAAGCGGATAATATATTTGTCGAGGCGGAAAGCTTTGAGAATAAAGGTGGTTGGGTGTTGGATAATCAGTCTATGGGACAAATGGGATCGCCTTATTTGTTAGCCCATGGCTTAGGTATTCCGGTGGAAAATGCATCAACGACAATCCAAGTTAAAAGTGCGGGAAGATATCGTGTCTGGGTCAGGACCCGGGACTGGGTGAAGCAATGGAATAAAACAGGTGCTCCCGGACGTTTCGAATTGCTGTTGAATGGAGAAGCCTTGGAAACAATGTTCGGAACAGAGAAAGCGGACTGGCATTGGCAGGATGGCGGGACTATTCTGCTGAAGGCTGGTGAGAATCGGATTGAACTTCGGGATATGACAGGTTTTGATGGCCGGTGTGACGCTATATTTTTTACTTCTTCTTTAGATTTGCTCCCTCCTGATAACGGTGGGCAGTTAGCTGATTTTCGCCGGAAAATGTTGGGGCTACCTGTGAATCCGGAAGATGGGGGAGAATATGATTTGGTCGTAGTTGGAGGAGGCATAGCCGGATGCTGCGCTGCCTTAAGTGCTGCCCGTCTTGGATGTAAAGTGGCATTAATACAGAACCGTCCGGTTCTGGGAGGTAATAATAGTTCGGAAATTCGTGTCGGACTTTCCGGATTGATAGCTCAACAACCATATTCAAACTTAGGGCGTCTTATAGATGAACTTGGGCCTGTCGGACATTGGAATAATTGGGAAGCAGAACGAGATTCCTCGTCTGGCAGGAGTAGACAGATTATGAAAATATTGCAACAATATCCGGAGAAAAAAATTCATAATGCCGGTCCGGCAACTAATTATGAAGATGAAAAGAAGCTCTCTTTATTGCAGCAACAGGAAAATCTGAGTCTATTTCTCAATACACAGGTTGTCGGTGTTAAAAAAGATAGACATAAAATCGTTTCTGTTCTTGGTCGGAATATTGTATCAGGAAAAGAGTATATATTTAAAGGCCAATTATTTTCGGATTGTACGGGAGATGGAGAAGTGGGCTTCCTGGCAGGTGCGGATTATCGGATGGGGAGAGAGAGCAAAGAGGAAACTGATGAACCGAGAGCTCCTTTGAAAGCAGATCAATTAGTCATGGGGACCTCTGTTCAATGGTATGCGGAAGATGCACCTGATGTTTCTACGTTTCCGGATTGTCCCTGGGCTATCCGGTTTGATGAGCAAACCTGTATTCCTATTACTCGTGGAGATTGGGATTGGGAGGCTGGTTTGAATAATGACCAGATAACCGAGATAGAATATATCCGGGATCATGCCCTTCGTGCGGTTTACGGCAATTGGGATTTCTTGAAAAATAAGAGTAAAAAGAAAGTGCAGTTTGCCAGGAAGAAGTTAGCATGGGTTGCTTATATCGGAGGGAAGAGGGAATCTCGTCGTCTGTTGGGAGATATCATTCTGCGTGAACAGGATTTATTGAATAATGTTCAATATGAGGATGCAACGTTTACCACGACTTGGGGCGTTGATCTTCATTATCCTAAACCTATACCGGGGATGAAAGATGAGCCGTTTCTCTCTTATTGCGATGTACAGGAGATTAAGCCTTATGCTGTTCCATACCGATGCCTGTATTCGAGAAATGTAGATAATTTATTTATGGCAGGACGGAATATAAGTGTGACACATGTCGCATTGGGAACGGTAAGAGTGATGAGAACCGGAGGGATGATGGGAGAGGTTGTTGGTATGGCTGCTTCTTTATGTAAGAAACATCATGTATATCCCAGAGGGATATATGAAAATTATTTACCGGATTTAAAAGACTTGATGAATCAGGGTGTTGGTAAATCCGGTTTTCCGGAAGCAGAAAATATTGACTAATGTAAATATATTTATCATGAAAACATTAATAACATTATTACTATTGTTGAGTTGGGGATCGCTGAAGGCTGCCGACCTCTTTGTTGAAGCCGAGAATTTTAGCAACAAAGGCGGTTGGGTG
>OGZX01002510.1_pt1 | contig 14528 bp, 10 predicted proteins | sample 1576881 | NCBI WGS metagenome assembly OGZX01 (sample SAMEA3541542, study PRJEB24748) | human gut metagenome | biome: human gut; feature: human-associated habitat; material: faeces | place: China | collected 2012
CCCGACCCGCTGCCGCCCGACCGCCTCAGACACAATTTCTGGTTTGATGAAACTGGACATATCCGTGTGAAAAATCCATCTGCTTTCTGGCTGCCGGAGTTCACTTTACAGCGTGAGATCGGCGGCACCATTTATACCATCACGGGCAGCTATGACGGAACAGAAACGCTGGATAGAAAGATGGAGCGCATTTGGGCTGAAAAGTTTACAGAAAATACGGAGGATGATGAATGACAAATACCGGGAATCTTGGTACAATAGAAGCAACCAATCCTGTACTGACAGTTGCCCCTTTGAAGGAGGATACAGAAATGTTACGGGCAACTGAAAAAATCACCGCACTCTATTGCCGCCTCTCCCAAGAGGATGCCAACGAGGGCGACAGTAATTCCATCACCAATCAAAAGGACATCCTGCTCCGATACGCAAAAGAGCACCGTTTCCCGAATCCAATATTTTTTGTGGATGATGGATACAGCGGCACGAACTATGACCGCCCCGGATTTCAGAAGATGTTGTCAGAAATTGAGGCAGGAAAAGTGGCTGTTGTGCTGTCGAAAGACCTGTCCCGGCTGGGGCGAAATTCTTCCCTGACGGGCTTGTATATCAACTTCACTTTCCCGAAATATGGTGTGCGCTATATCGCCATCAACGACCACTTTGACACCATTGACCCCAACAGCACCGACAACGATGTTGCGGGAATCAAAAACTGGTTCAATGAGTTTTTTGCCAAGGATACCAGCCGCAAAATCCGTGCAGTACAGAAGGCCAAGGGCGAGCAGGGCATCCCGCTGACAACCAATGTCCCCTTTGGCTACCGCAAAGACCCGGAGGATCGAACAAAGTGGGTCGTGGACGAAGCAGCCGCTCCTGTGGTCAAGCGCATCTTCAAGCTGTGTATGGAAGGCCGGGGGCCGATGCAGATCGCCAAACTCCTGCAGGCGGAACAGGTGCTCAACCCTACCGCCTATAAGCGGAGAGAGGGCATTAACACCCCAAGCCCTGAAACCGCTGACCCGTATCACTGGAACACCAACACCATTGTTCACATTTTGGAGCGCCGGGAATATACCGGCTGTACGGTCAATTTCAAGACCTACACCAACTGGGACAAGAAGCAGCGGGAAACGCCCATTGAGAAGCAGGCGGTATTCTACAACACCCATCCGGCTATCATTGAGCAGGAAGTCTTTGATAAGGTGCAGGAAATCCGCAAGCAGCGCCACCGAAGGACAAAAACCGGAAAGAGCAGTTTATTCTCCGGCATGGTTTACTGTGCTGACTGCGGGGCAAAAATGCGCTACTGCACCACCAACTACTTTGAGAAACGGCAAGACCATTTTGTATGCGCCAGCTACCGCAGCAACACGGGAACCTGTTCAGCCCATTTCATCCGGGCGGTTGTACTGGAAGAATTGGTCTGGATGCACATGAAAACGGTTATCTCCTATGTAACCCGGCATGAAGCGCATTTCCGGGCAGTGATGGAGCATAGACTCCGGTTGTCCAGCGAAGAAGCTGTCCGGGGATACAAGAAGCGTCTGGCGCAGGCAGAACGCCGTCTTGGGGAACTTGACCGGCTGTTCATCCGTATCTATGAGGATAATGTGGCCGGAAAGCTCTCTGATGAACGGTTTGCGCTGATGAGCAAGACCTATGAGGACGAGCAGATGCAGCTTAAAGCGGAAATCCAGACCTTGCAGCAGGAAATCGAAGTACAGGAACGACAGATTGAAAATTTGGAGCAGTTCATCCAGCGGGTACACAAATACGAGGATTTGCAGGAAATGACCCCCTACGCCTTACGGGAACTTGTCAAGGGCATCTACATCGAAGCGCCTGACAAGAGCAGCGGGAAGCGCAGACAGGGTATCCGAATCTCCTATGACCTTGTGGGCTTTATCCCCGTGGAGGAACTGATGAAACAGGAAACGGCATGACCGAAGCCATGCCGTTCCTGCAAAAAGCAATATTACTTTCTTATGCCCCCCGACCATTTTTCGGCGTCTTTTATAATTTATCACTTTTTTCTTTGTGCAACTTCCACAAATCTAAACTGATCCGGCCGGTGCCTTGACTCTGTATACTGGAACAGCCGGTTATCCTTCGTGTACGTATAGCTTCGCACAACAACCACCAGACCGTACTGTTTTAAATCCAGATACTTTCTGTCCTGTGCCGTAGCCTCCTCCACTACAATCTCCTTGGCGGCATAGCCGATTTTTAATCCTGCCTCCCCCTCCAGGTACTCATAGACCGATTCCCGGCAGGCTCTGAGAGGAAGATTCTTCACGATACTCCTCTTAAAGTAATCATGGTCGATGATTACCCTCTCCCCCCCTATCCTGCGCACCCGCACAAGATCGTAGATTTCTTTCTCCTCGTCATCTTCAAACAGCCGGAAGATCAGCTCCGGGTCGGAGAGGATTTCCAGATTCTCTACCTCCGTTTCGGTCTTTCTCTTCAGCTGGGCATTCAGCTCCTTAAAGCTGAGAATCTCCGCAAAGGGAAAATTCCCCTCCCCTCTTTCCACCACAACGGCCACGCGTCCTCTGGATTTCCTGATATAGCCCTGATTTTCCAGCATTCCCAGGGATTTTCTGACTGTATCCCTGGAAACCTGAAACCGGCTCTGAAGTTCTCCCTCTGATGGAAATTCCTCCCCGATGGCATACTCTCCGCTCTCGATCTGCTTTTTCAGTGTATTGTAAACCTGTACGTATTTGCTGGACATACTGTTCCCTGACCTTTCCTGTTTGGTACGTATCTTCTGTCTACAATTTAACACCAGATGATAAAAAGCTCAACTGTTTTTGCGAGTGCGACGGCTTTAAGCCGGACAGGCCGCTTCTATTTCTTCAGGTATTCCAGATTTACCGCATGCTCCGGCATCTGGCCGTTTATGACTCTCTCTATCTCCTTTGCCAGCATCGGCAGAATCTCATCGCCGATATCCGCGGTTCCTCCTCCCACGTGAGGCGTCACCACAATTCCCGGCGTCGTGAGGAGAATATCGTCTTCCTTCAGCGGCTCGTTTTCCACACCGGCATGCCTGTGATACTGATCGGATAGGGGAGATTTGACCCTCCCCTTCCACACCACGTAGCGTACCGTTCGGTACTACGCGGTTCAATAGTTTACACGTACTTTTAGATAGTGGGCAGTCATGGATGGATATCCGAGTCTGTCCACTATTATTGTCTTGGTAAGCACCGAGTTCAACATTTCCGCCGCTCTCCATGTTCCCTTCCGGCAGTTCGCCATCTTATGCACCTGCCGCTCCGGCAGTTGGAGTGCCCGAAATATTTTATATCTCGTCCGCACTCTCTTCCATTGTCTCCAGTACACCGCTCGGATTCTGTGGCGGAGCCATTCGTCTGTGACTTCCATCAGGTTTTTCATGTCCGCGTACCGGTAGCAGTTGATCCACCCAGTCGTATATTTCCTGAGTTTCTCTTCTCTCTCCGGGTTGCTCCACTTATTTCCCCTTACCGTCAATTCCCTGAGATGGTTTTTCATCTTCTTGATTGACCGGGGGTGTACCCGCATTCGGCATTTCCCTTTGTATCGGTAAAAGCCGTATCCAAGATACTTCACTTTGCTGATGTGGCTTACTGTCGTCTTTTCGAGATTGATTTTCAGGTATAGTTTCTCTGTAATAAATGGTATGATATGTTTCAGGGTTCTTTCTGCGCTCTTCCGGCTTTTACATAGGATAATGCAATCGTCGGCATATCTTACGAACTTATGTCCTCTGCGTTCCAGTTCCTTATCCAGCTCATTTAACATCACATTCCCACACAGCGGACTGAGAGGGCCGCCCTGGGGGACGCCCTCTGGTGCTGCATGGAATCCTCCGTCTTCCATGACCCCGGCATTCAGGTACCTGTGTATCAGCGAAATTACTCGCCCGTCTTTCATGGTTCTTGACAGCACTTCTATCAGTTTGCTGTGGTTCACCGTATCAAAGTAAGCTTCTAAATCCATGCTGATTGCATACACATGTCCCTCATCCACGTATTTTCTGCACTTTGCCAATGCATCGTGTGCGCTTCTTCCTGGCCGGAAGCCGCAGCTGTTATCCGAGAACTGTTCCTCGTAGATCGGCGTGAGTTCCTGCGCAATCGCCTGTTGAATCATTCGGTCTACTACAGTTGGAATTCCCAGTTTCCTGAATTTTCCTTTCTCTTCCTTAGGTATTTCTACCCTACGGACAGGATTGGGCTTGTACTTTCCCTCTCTTAGCTGCCTGACCAGTTCGTCCCGGTGGTTTATCAGGTAGGGCAGAAGTTCATCCACCTGCATTCCATCAATTCCACCTGACCCCTTGTTTGCTTTCACTCTTTTGTATGCGGCGTTGAGGTTGTCGCTCCTGAGTATCGTATCAAGCAGGTTGTCCGTCCAAAAGTCCGTGTTGGTGTCAGGGTTCCCGGTAATCCATTCATGGGCGTACACTCCTGTTACCTTTCCCTGTTCCGCAGGTATCTCTCTCAGGTAGTCTTCTATATGAAGTTGTCTGTACTTCGTTCCATGTCTGGTTTCCATTTGGAAATGGCACCTCCTACTGTTCCGTCCTTCCCGGTACATCTATAGCTGTTCCGGTACTATGACATCTGCTGACTTCTCATGGCAAGCTTTACTCCATGGCTACGAATCTTTTATCGCCTTTGCCATGTCCATGAGACCTCCCCGGGTACTCACACGCTCTTTCCCACTTATACCTGCCCCGTCTACTGCTGGCGTTCCGTGCAGTTATTGGACTTTAGTTTGTTTGGTAACCTCATCCACGCTTCACAGCCTATCCGGGTATCATGCCCTGTGGGTACAACTTTTACAGGCCAGTGTTTTGCCTCCGGCTTCCTTCAGACCCCACCTCGCGATGACGCCTTTGCCATTGGCTGCACCCTTCCCACTGCCGGGCGGGTCGGGGACTTTCACCCGTTAGAACGTGTGCCCGCCGGGCACACCAAAAAGGACTCCGAGCCTTTTACGGCTCGGAGCCCTCTTAATCTAAGATAATAAAAATAAATATCTGCTGTTTATACCTTTTCCTGCATGAATCTTCTGACTCTTTCTTCTCCCTGAAGACAAAGCGGTGCAGAAAGCACATCAGCCCGCTCAAGGACGCTGCCGGAAAGATTATCTCCGTACCCCCTTAAAGGCAATCATCATCTCAGGCCCCCCGCTCTTCCCTGAAGATAGACAATCCGTCCGCTAATCACCGTCATTTCCGGGCACAGCAGCCTGTCTCCCATGAGAACAGCCCCTTCAGAATCAGCAAATACGGTCTCCTCATCCAAAACCCTGAGAAGCGTCAAATCCGCTTCCGCTCCGATTGTGAGCCTTCCGTCCCCTCTTTCTGCAAGTCCTAGACATCGGGCCGGAGCTGCGGTAACAGCGGCAAAGATCCTGTGAAGAGGCATTCCCATATTCCAAAATTTAGACATGACAAAGACCAGATCTTTCATGCAGGGTGAGTTCCCGAAGGTTCCCGCAGTGGCATCGCTGCTTATAATATCCGAAAACAGCCCCTCTGCCATGGCTTTTCCGGCCACAGCAAAGCTGAAGTTCATTCTGCCGTTTCCCACTTCCAGAAAAACGCCTCTCTTCTTTGCTTCAAAAAACTCCGGAAGCACCTTCCCCTCATCGTCAAGGATCGTCATCCCCTTATTGTGGTACATGTGGCTGTAAATGTCTCCCGGTCTGAGCCTTTTCACAATCTCGGATGCGCAGACAGGCGGATCGGTCGTGTGGACACAGACGGGAAGCCCCAGCCGTTCTCCCAGCTCAAGAGCGTGATCAAGGGGCATAATCCCCTCTTTTCCCACTATATTTTTGCTGATTCTCACCTTGAGCCCCAGGATTTCCCCTGCATACTGCTCAGACAGCTCCTTGATCCTCTGTTCTGAAATGATATTCCGGTCCAGCGGCTCATTCATTCCGCCTCCGGGCTGGCCGAGAGGTGAAAGATTGATAAAGCTCCTGATTTTTACTGTCCGCGGAAGCACATCCAGCCGATGAAACATCTCATACCCTGCGCTTCCGGCTGTCCCCATATCAACAGCCAGGGTGACCCCCGACGGGAGCAGCAGATCTCCATTCAGGCCAAACGCACTTCCTCCGGTAAACAGATGAGTATGAAAGTCTATCATTCCCGGAAGAAGATAGGCACCCTTCGCATCCACTGTCCTTTCGGCCCCCTCCGACTCCTCCCTGCTCTCTCCCTCCCACTGGAGAGAGCAGATTTTTCCATCCTTAATTCCTGCCGATACCGCTGATTCCCTGCCAGTCTCCGGATCGGTAAACCTTGCATTTTTTATCAGTAAATCCATTTCCGCTCCATTTCCTGCTATATCTGTTCCATTTGCTTAAGCTGCAGCAGCCAAGACTTTCCTTTATAAAAGCAGTCTGAACTGTTCTTCTGGTTCCTCTTCATCTTTCTGGCCTGTCTCTGCCGGCTATCAGCCGTACAGGGGCCAGATCATCGGTATCAGCACAATGCAGGCAACTAAAAATACCAGCGTCAGGCCTATATTGCTTTTCAGATAATCTGAGAATTTATATCCACCGTAAGCGTAAATCAGGTTTCCAGGAGGACATCCAATAGGCGTCAGGATTGACATAGTAGACGCAATGCACAGTACCATTAAAAGAGCTGACGGAACCACTCCGATTGTTTCAGCAATGGCGATAATAATGGGCATCAGTAAGGTGATTGTCACCACATTCGACATGAACTGTGTCATAATACAGGTAAGGATAAAAATAACGATCGTTATATAGTAAACGTTGGTGGAACCACCGATAATTCTTATCAGCATGTCAGCCATAATCTGAGCTGCTCCTGTCTTTTCCAGAGCGGTAGCCAGAGGCGTCATTCCGCCCAGAAGGATCACCGTCTTTATACTGACCAGATTATACGCCTGCTTCTCCGTAAAGATTCCCAGCAGCACATCGGCCACGGCTCCCATAATTGCCACCATATAGGAAGGGATTCCTGTCTGCTCCTCAAAAATCATACCCACAAATACGCAGAGAAGCACTGCCACCGAGGCGATCTGCTTCCACTTAGGCACATCTTTCCCTGCACCCTGCGAAAAAATCTGATCCTCATCATGGTAATCCTTAATATCCGGCAGAAATTTATAACCGATAAAATAAATGTAGACCAGCATAATCAGAGTGAGAGGAACACCGATTTTAGAAATCTCAAAAAAACCGAAGGGCTGTCCCAGCTCCTTGATCTGATTTCCGATCAGAACATTAACTGCCGCATCTCCCACCAGAGTGAGTCTTCCTCCGGCCATAGCCCCGAGAAAGGCAGACATCATCAGCTTTGATCGTGAAAAATTTGTGGTAGCCGTAATTCCCAGAATAATCGGTATAAACACCGCCACAGTTCCCGAATTGCTGAGTCCTGCCGACATGATGCTTGAAAGAATCAGAATTGCCATAATCATCTGCCGTTCCGTTTTCGCATACCGCGTCACCACTGACGCCACCCTGTCGCAGACTCCTGTTTCAAAAAGAGCACTTCCCACAATCACAACGCCGATCAGCATCAGGATCGTTGTGCTGGCAAAGCCTTTCACTGCCTCCTCCGGCGTCACAAGCCCGGTAAGAACCAGAGCGCACATGGTCAGCATTACTGTCATATTTACCGGGATTTTTTCCATCAGAAACGAAATGACAGCCAGTATTAAGATAATAATTGTAATTGTTGAAGGTTCCATTCATTTTCCCCCTTTCCTGCGTACATTGGCCTATATCTCTACAGACTTCCATCTTATACATCCATATCCTGCACAGGCCATCCTCTGCCGATTTCTATTCCTCCTCATAAGCCCCGTCGATAATCTCTACCTGCTTTTTCACCAGGGTGTCCTCCACCCACTGTCTCTTGGAGGTTCCGTTTTTTACAGCTTCCACCTTTCCTGCATCCAGAACCGCATACTTCTTTGCCGCCTCCAGAATCTCTGGCGCATCCTTTCTCGGAATCACGATCACTCCGTCCCTGTCCCCCAGGATAATGTCTCCCGGCATCACAGCGATATTCCCTATAGAAATCGGCACGTTCACCTCTCCCGGTCCCTCCTTGTACGGGCCTCCCGGTGTGGAGCCGGTAGCGTACAGCGGCATCTCCATCTGAGACAGCTCCTCTATATCACGAATTGGGCCGTCCAGCACAATTCCTGCAATCTTTCTTGTATAAGCCCCGTAAACTGCCATGATCTCTCCCATAAGAGAATGGGTTCTGTCCCCATCGTTGGACACAATGATGACATCCCCCTCTCCTGCCATGTCCAGGGCCTTGTGGAGCATCAGGTTGTCTCCCGGACGGGCCTTCACAGTCAGCGCCGCTCCTGCCATTGCCTGCTTCGGGCTGCTGATCAGGCGGATCTCACTGCTCAGCGCACAGGATCTCCCCATAGTATCGGCCACGTTTGCCGCCGGAAGATTCCTGAATTCTTCTACTAACTCCCTTGCCGGAAGGTTTCTCTTTAAAAATACTCTGTTTCCTACGCTCATCCTGTCTCTCTCCTTTTCTAATTTTTCTCGTTTCTCTTTCTGCTCTATTCTCCCGCTTTGTCTGTCTGTTCTGCCTGCGCCTTCCCGGCCCAGCCTTCCTGCTTCACCATATCTCTCATCGGCGGCACCACAAACTCCGGCTTCCGGCCTGACAGATAATCATCAATTCCCTGGGCACAGATCAGCGACGCTCTGGCAGATGCCTCCTTCGTCGCTGCTCCGATATGGGGCGCTGTCACTACATTGTCCATCTCAAGCAGCGGATTATCCTTATCGATTGGCTCCTGCTTCAGGACATCCAGCGCCGCCCCTGCGATCTCTTTTTCGTTCAGGGCCCGGATCAGTGCCTCCTCATCCACCACGCTCCCTCTCGATGTGTTGATCAGGAATGCGGTCGGCTTCATCAGGCGAAATTCCTTCTCTCCCACGCTGTTCACTGTCTCCGGAGTAGCCGGCACATGGAGAGATACGTAATCTGCCTTCTCAAACACCTCCTCGCGGCTCTCTGCCACCTCTATGTAGTCCGGCAGCTCTTTTGCGTAAGGATCAAAGGCGATTACCTTCATATCAAATCCGAGGGCTGCCTTCTTTGCCACAAGGCCTCCGATATTTCCCACTCCGATGAGACCCAGGGTCTTTCCGTTTAACTCATGCTTCTCCACGTTAAACTTCGCGAACCGGTAGTCATCCCTGTACAGCTTCTGAACCAGCTTAAAGTTTCTGGAACAGTGGAGCATATAGAACACAGCCAGCTCTGCCACGGACTGGCTGTTGGCCTTCGGCGCATAGAGGACTAAAATTCCCTTTTTTCTCGCCGCCTCCAGATCTACCCCGTCAAAGCCTGCCCCATGGCGGGCAATGACCTTCAGCCTGTCGGCTGCCTCAAGGATCCGGTCTGTGATCTTGGCAGTTCTCACAATCATGGCATCGCAGCCCCTGATATCCCGGATGATGTCCTCCTCATCAAACCCAGAGCCGTCCACCAGCTCATATCCCTTCTCAAGAAGGTACTGTCTTCCTGACTCTAAAATCGGCTGCGGAAGTAAAATCCTAAAACTCATATCTCCGATTCCTCCTTTTGTTTTTTTCTTCTCTGACAGAACAGTTATCTGCAGAATGCCTTTTCCCCAGCTGCACTTACTGTCCCCCCATAAGACTGCCTCTCCAGAAATTATCCGGTTTCAGATAACGTTTCCTTCTATCTATTGAGCAATACCCATGCCAACTTTTCTCAAAAACAGCCATTTTTCTTTCAATTTCTGTTTTGCTCCCCTTCCGGTGCCCCAGCATCTCCTCTTTCACGGAGTTCTCTTGCCGCCCGGCTTTTTCTCCCACTGCCTGTATTTAAACGGACATGGGACAATATGTGCTGTATTTCTGAGTTTTTTCCTGATGAAGTCCTTCTCCTATTATCCCTTTCTATTTCATTTGATTTTATTTTTTCACTTTACAAACCGAGACAGTTTACCTATACTTAAATCAATATTTTATTTCATATATGAAATATTTATTTCAAAATAATATTGCAGTAATGAAACATTATCAAATCTGTTCAGAGATTCCTCTAATGTTTTTATTGTTCAGATAACACTGGTTTTAAAAAGCTGAAGAATATTGCAAAGATTGCTGTGACAGGGAGAATTGCCATGAACCATACCTTAACAACCATAAACCATCCGTCGGACATTGTCATTTTCGCGGCCTCAGAAACCTTTGCTGAGGCCGCAAGGAAAATTATCGCTGAGAGACACCTGGAAAGCCACATTTCCGTAACAGAAGCCACAGGCGAACAGACCCTGAGCTGTGCACTGGAATATGCCCGGGCCGGAAGCCGTATTTTTATCTGCCGGGGTCGCAATACCAGCCTGATCGAGCACCATGTATCCGTGCCTGTCATCAATGTCCCCTATCTCTACGAGGAAATCTACAGCTCTTTTGAGGCAGCGGGAGCTCCTCCCGAGCAGGTGGCTATGGTAGGCTTTGACAAAGCCCATGACATTATGCGAACCTTCCGGCGCATCTCCGGCCTGGACGTACAGCTCATTGAACCCAAATCGCCAGACACGATCATGGATGAGCTTAAAACAGCTTTGCGGCCCGGCACGGAGGCTCTGATCGGCGGCTTTTCTGTCAAGAGAGCCATTGAGGCAATCCGGGAGCTGGGACTACGCCATATCCCCCTCATGGTAGAGCCATCCAATATCTCTCTCGCCATTGACAGCGCTCTGAGCATTCTTTCTTCTATGGAGAGAAAGGATGAATATCTGACCACCATATCCACTACCATCAACAGAATTTCCAATGCAGTGCTGAGCTTTGACACCTCCGGCAGTCTTTTGTTCTCCAATGAAACGGCAGAGCGGATGCTGCCGACTCTCAGGGAATGTCTGTTTTCAGGTGAAGCGGAGAGTTTTCTTCATATTGGCCGCCGACCCATTGAGGGAAAGGCCAATCTCCACAAAAAACAGCAGATTCTCCGCCTGGGCGGAAAAATTTATGTGGCCGAATACCTGCCGGTGATTGTGAGCAGAAGGCTGAAAAGCATTGTAGTCATCGTCTCCAGTGAAAACAGCATCCAGTCTGCCGAAAAGCGACTGCGTCTGAGCAAAAGCGAGAGGGGATACACAGCGAAAAGTCATTTTGAAGATATCATCGGGGAGAGCCGTGTTCTGAAAGACACCATCCATCTGGCCAGAAAATATGCCCGCTCCCAGAGTTCTGTTCTCATCACCGGGGAAACGGGCACCGGAAAGGAACTGTTTGCCCAGAGCATTCACAATGAAAGCTCCCGGGCGGACGAGCCCTTTGTGGCCATCAACTGCGCAGCTCTTCCCCAGTCTCTTCTGGAAAGTGAACTGTTCGGCTATGTGAAGGGCGCCTTCACAGGTGCCAACAAAGAGGGAAAAATGGGAATTTTCGAGATGGCTCACAGAGGGACTGTTTTTCTGGATGAAATCGGAGAGATGGATTTGAACGTACAGGCAAAGCTCCTGCGCGTTCTTCAGGAGAGAGAGGTCTGCCGCCTGGGCGATGACCGGATCATTCCGGTGGACATCCGCATTATCAGCGCCACCAATAAAAATCTGTATGAGCTTGTGGAACAGAAGCTGTTCCGGGAGGATCTCCTGTACCGACTCAACGTGCTTGAGCTGAACCTTCCTCCCCTCAGGAGCCGCACAGGCGACGTCCCCCTCCTTGTAAATGCTTACATGAAGCGGCAGAACCGTCCCGTCACCTTTCTCCCCGACGCCATGGAGCTGCTCTCACGGGAACCCTGCCCCGGCAATGTGCGCCAGCTTTTTAACCTGCTGGAACGGATCGTCACACTGTCCGACGGCAGGGAAATCTCGGCTTCATGGCTTAAAAACATCTTCTCCTTCTCCGGGAAGACCGAACCGCTTCCAGGCCTTCTGGAAGATACAGTGGGAAACTGCGAACAGACAGAAATTGAACACGCTCTGAGAAAAAATCATGGGAACCGTGCAAAGACGGCAAAAGATCTGGGTATCAGCACAGCAACCCTCTGGCGGAAAATGAAAAAATATGGCCTGTTTTCCCAATAGTCCCACCCATCCGAAATTAAATGATATAGGATTTACCATTCAAAAGCACCGTGCACGTTCATCTGCAGACAGCATAAAGTTCTGGCACACGGTGCTTTTTGCAGTTTCCCTGTTCGGAAACCTTCTGTCCTCCTGCTCCCTCTTCTTTTGTTCGGCCTGCCACCCGTCTCTCACTTTCAGATATTTACCACAATTTTATCTGATAAATTTCATATTTTTCTATGCAGAAGCGTGCAATTTTATCGCTATGAAGTGTGAAACTATGGAAAATTACACATATTTTTCCAATCTTTATCCTTTTCATTGTTCCTTATTTATAGTAAAATATTTTTACGCGACTTTTTACAGTATTGATTTTATTAATACCAGACAAACAATATGGAGGGAACAAATATGACAACAATTCTTCTTGGAATGGGCCTGCTTCTCCTGACTCTTGCCGGCTTTTCTCTGTTCAGCATGAAGGCTCCAAAGGGTTCCGTGGCCATGTCGGGGCTGGCGAACGCTGCAGTGGCCACCTTCCTTGTTGAAGCAGTACACAGGTATATTTCCGGTGACCTTCTGGGAATTGCCTTTCTCGGCGAAATCGGCTCCGTAGCCGGAGGCCTGGGAGGCGTCGCTTCCGCTATTCTGATTCCCATCGGGATGGGCGCCAATCCCCTGTTTGCTGTAGTTGCAGGTGTGGCGGTAGGCGGTTACGGAATCCTCCCCGGATTTATGGTCGGATACCTGACTGGATTTCTGGCCCCTCTTATCGAAAAGTACCTGCCAGCAGGCCTTGACACCATTCTGGGCGCTCTGGTTCTGGCTCCCATTGCCCGAACTATTGCCTTTTTCACGGATCCGGTTGTCAATGCAGCCATGGGCTATATTGGAAACACAATCACAGCGGCAACGGAACAGTCACCGATTCTGATGGGCTTTCTGTTAGGCGGTATTATCAAGATGATCTGTACCTCTCCGTTGAGCTCCATGGCCCTCACTGCCATGCTGGGCCTGACAGGCCTTCCCATGGGTATTGCAGCCATTGCCTGCTTCGGCGGATCCTTCACCAATGGTCTTATCTTTGCCCGCCTTCATCTGGGCAATAAGAGCAACATCGCAGCCGTTATGCTGGAGCCTCTGACACAGGCCCACATTATTACAAGGCATCCCATCCCTATTTACGGCTCCAATTTCTTCGGCGGCGGACTGGCCGGAATAGCCGCTGCCATGCTGGGCATTATAAACAATGCGCCCGGAACTGCATCGCCGATTCCGGGACTTCTGGCTCCATTTGCTTTCAATCCTCCCGGAAAGGTGGCAACTGCGCTGGTGCTGGCTGCTGCAGGCGGCTCTCTCGCCGGATTTGTGGGAAGCATCGTATTTAAGCGCTTTGACGAGCAGAAAAACTCTGCCAAGACGGCATAGCCTGACAGCTTCCGCCCTGATTTCGTGAAAAGCTGCTCAAAAAAAGAATGACAGCATAAAAAAAGTGCTCTGAAAGTACGGGAGAAACAGCACGGCAATCCCTGCCGCTGTGGCTCACATTCTCTCAGAGCACTTCTTATGAGATGAATTCTCTATGCCTGCGATTTTTACCTATTTATTGTCCTGTGACATTTCTTCTATGTGTATTTTCTTTCCACCCTCTATCAGCCGTTTGATCTCCGGGTAGCCTAATGTTTCAGTACCCGCCATAGCCACAAACGAAAATCCGTCTCCGGCAATGACCATGGAGTCTTCTGACGCAATCACAGTATTGACATTTTCATAATTATAGGAGGTTGTATACTCTTCTGTCCTGACCTTAAACCCTTTCTTAAAGAATACAAGCTCTTTTTCCAGACCATCGGCTTTGCCCTTCAGCATCTTCCACTCACGGCCAGCAGCCTTTCTAAGTGATTTCTCGCTTCTCGCCTGTCTGTTTTTCATACGGTAATGGGCTGCGCAGACACCGGCCAAAACTGCCTCAACAGCGGCATAGGCCGCAAACGGAAGGGCTCCATCCTTCAGAGAGATATTGATAAAGGTAAAGCCTGCGCTCACACACAGAAATATCAGAAGATACATGCTGAAGGGATACTTCTCACGCCCGCTTTTCAGCCGGTTCCACTCTGCGGCCTGATACAGACGGTAAATTCCCTCTTCACTCTCAAGAACTCTGGCTCTAGGAGCACCCTCCTCAAGCTCCAGGGAAGTTCCCTCCTCAATTTTTTTTCGAATGAATGCCTCAAATTTTTCCGGCTTTCCTTCCAGAAAATTTTTCTTTTCCAGGATCATCTGTTTTCCGGTGCTCATATTGAGGATGAAGCGATCCCCCTCGCATTCTATGTTCCTGATTCTTTTATAGGATATATCCAGTCTGGAATCCTCTGATTCTGTGAACATGCTTCCCTCTCCAAACCAGATATACTGGCGAAGAGCCTGCCGCACCTCTGGATTCTGCGCATT